>Ga0116231_10008727_pt1 | contig 17604 bp, 10 predicted proteins | sample S1TSphgellanicum_2_FD_89695 | JGI IMG/M metagenome (GOLD analysis project Ga0116231, IMG submission 89695) | Host-associated microbial communities from peat moss isolated from Minnesota, USA - S1T2_Fd - Sphagnum magellanicum MG | ecosystem: Host-associated > Plants > Peat moss > Unclassified...
CCCCAAGTAGTCAAAGGTCATTTGGTATGAACCCCATGCCACCCATGACCATAATGTTTTAAACCCCATGCTATCACATTGCAGCCCCTGGCAACCTAGGATCATTCTATATTAGGCCCCATGTTGTCATGTCCTAAACCTTGGGCAACCTTCTCCTAGCCCCTAAGTAAATAGGGTCCATTCCATTTTGTCATGGGCCCATGTTGTGTAGGGTCCTAGAGCCCAAACCACATTGTCTTAATTGTCAAAAGGTTTAAAATCATTTTTTCATAGGCAGTAGGTTGCTTGTTCTAGGCCCCAAGCAAGCTAGGGGGGCTTCAAGGCACCCATTCTTAAACCTAGGCAACAAGGGTTTATTTTTGTCATGGCCCTAGGGCACCTTTTCTTGGCCCCCAAGCCACTTGTCTTGGTCCCTATGTTATTTGAAGGTGGGATTTGAATTTTTTTTATTTTGCTTATTCACCTCTAGCCAAATTTGGCTCATTTTTCTTGTGGGTGATTGCTAGTCCATGTACTTCACAAAAATTGAAAAAGAAAACCATGGGAGGTATATTTAGAAGATTTATTTTTACTTTGGGGAAGAAAAATTATTTTGAGGGGGGCATAATAAAAAGGGTATTTTCTGAAACAATCCTTTTGCATATAAGTAATTGCACATTACAAATCCGTTTGATGTATGATGAGTGTACAAATTATGGTTATTATTTAATGTGATTTTGTATTGACATTTTACTTTTATGCATTCCAATATATGATTTGGACAAACCTCATCAATTACTCTTGAAAACTCTTGGAACCCACATCCATGTTCTATCTTTATAATAGCAAAATCATAGTTGTAAACCCATTGTTGTTTTGGGTGGAATGGGCTCTCCTAGGTGCAATCCATCATAGTACACATTTCACACCATTGACAAGTGCCTTGGGGGCCAAGATAGGATGCCTTGGGGCCATGACAAAAATGGACACTTGGTTGACTGGGTCAAAAAATGGGTGCCTTGAGACCCCTTTAGCTTGCTTGGGGCCTAAGATAAGCGGCCTACCATCTATGAAAAATGATTTTAGACCTTTTGACGGCTAGGAAAGAGTGGTTTGGGCTCGAGGACATTGCACAACATGGGCCCATCACAAAATTGAATGGACCTTAAATTATTTAGGGGCTAAAAGAAGGTGGCCCAAGATTTAGGACATGACAACATGGGGTTTAAGATAAAATGATCCTAGGTTGCCAGGGGTTGGGATGCAATAGCCCAAAGTCTAGGACATTATGGCCATGGGTGGCATAGGGCTCAAACCAAATGACCCTTGGCTACTTAGGGGCTTGGACATGGTGGCATAGCACCCATCATAGAACATGCTTGAGATATTGAACATCTCCCTAAACTCCAAGCCACAAAAATATTCTATGACTTGCCCCAAGCTTAAGCCAAAATTCATAATGTTACCATGCCTTCATAGACAGATTGAATGTCAAATACATTCATATAAAAAATATGGATTGAAATTATAAGCTTGTTCCCATTATGTGGTCCCAAAGACCCTAGGTAGCTACAGGCCCAAGATAAAGTAATATGGTGTCCAAAACAAGAGTTTCACAAGGTATCTTTCATGTCAAAGGGACCCAACCAAGAGAAGTTTTCATGATTTGCCCATGGGCTAAAGTCAAAATTGTAATTTTTAATCTTCTTACATACATGGCCTTTTTGGAAACTTTTCACACCTTACCCTAGGGGTTGGTAGCAAGGATAGGAGTACGTTTTCTACCATTGTAGATGTTTAGGAATAATATTTATTTATTTATGTTTACAATCTATAAATCATAAGGTATATTTATATTAAATCACAAAAATATTTGAATTTCCACTATACAGCCTTGGATTAATCCAAACCTTTTTCCTAAGCACAGGGTTCTAGTGTGTGTATTTTTTCCCCTTTTAGAGTGAGGGAATGACAAACATTCATGAAAAGGAAATATGCACATAGGAAGGATTGTCCAAATGCACAATTCCCATCCAAAGTTTGAAGTTCAAGTCTATAGTTAACCAAAGTCCATACCTAGCAACTTTTACTATAAAATTTCTTAGTTAAAGTTTCTCTACCAACTTTTAATATCCTTGTGAACATTGTGTTTATGCAATCATCAACTTATTATGACGATGTCTTGGGAATTGGGTAAACCCAAGGTTGTACCATGGTAAAACCCGAAGCCCATTTTTTAAATAGTTGTTCGTAAACATTATATGGATTGGTATTGGGTAGCTATTTGAATTCTTTAAGAAATGTTACTTCTAGTTCTTTGAATATTTTAAATTTTAGGATTCGTCAGTTTTAGTTTTTGAAAAAAAATCAAAATCAAAGAACCATCGATTTTTATTATTATTTCAAAAGCTTCAACGAACAAACGATTTTCATGAAAGAATTGACCCAAAAAATTTGATAAAACTTTGGAAAGTTTTTTCATTTTTTTAAATTTCAAGAACCATGGTTTTTGTATCAAAATTGGTTATTTGAAAAATATTGAGAATCAATGAGTAAGTGGGTATATACCCAATTGATAACCATTGGGTATCTATATATCCTTCATTATGAAAATCGTTGAAGACTTGTATAAACTTCCTCCCAAGACTAAATTGAGGTCTTTGTGTTTAAATTTGACATTTTTCAAGTTAAATATAAACAATGAGAGGCCTGGTTCAAAAAGGTTAAAGTACCATTGTGGGTTTACCTAGGGGGCCAATGTTTAATCTTCTAGTGACCCATTTCATTATTGGATGTTAGTGGTGCCATGATGTTGTGGTCCCAATCTACCTTGCACCCCTCTACTCACCATGAAAGTAGTTTAGCTTTGAAGAGTGCATCATTGAACTTGGATACACATTTTTGCAGGCATACATACCAATGTATTAAAGAAGGTAGTTTATATGGCACCATGGGATTTTCCAAACCATGAGAAGTAACTTCATAATTTTTAAGGTTTACACATATAGTACAAGACTTATTGAATAATGATCGTCTTGCAATTGAAATTTTAATAAATCAAAGCAAAAAAAGTTTAGAACAATTAAGGTGCATTATCAAGATCATGCTTAAGATTGAACAACTTGGAAGCATTGAAAATTGGCAAGTCAAGAAATCATTTGTTAAAGTTATTTACAACTAACTTCACATATTTTCCAATCATTGCTTTCATCTTCTCCAATGACTCAAACAAATTAGATATGTATGTGTGGTGCATGTAATGCATCATATTCTAGTATCTTTTTTGCCATTTAAAAAACCCTTAACAAAATAAATAGTTATGAAAAGGTCAAGGTCCTTGGTGCCATGTGCAAAATTGTTGGGATTTTAAAGATTATTCCTCGACACAAAAATGGTTGCCTCCAAAGAGGACCCAATGGTAAAAATGTCAACCATGTCTTTATGAAATAATTGATTGAGTTCGTTCAATCCAATCAACAAATGTAGCATTAGATGTAACATAAATTGGAATTGATATGAGGTCGTTTAGATATACCAATATGATTAAATTGAAACTTTAAATGAATCAAATATTGCAACAAGCATGTAATACAAGGTGCATTCCAAAACCTATACGTTAAATAATCATCTCACTATTAATGAAATTCCAAGATGATCAAAGGTGTGTCATGAAATGCCAATTCCACAAATCATTTCAATTCCTACACCCTATGTTGTAATGTCTAACCCACTCATTACTCAAATTAAACCAAAAATTTATTTTTACCCTTCCATGTTTTGTCCCAACAATTTTTTTCAATTGTCACATTTTGTTTGGTTACATTTCTCCAATCTTAATTTCACTTTTGGTTGTTCATTCAACTTTCAAATTTTGATCAATGTTATTGGCAATTTTGAGAACTACACCAAGAATGAAGATTTTTATTTTGGGGGTTTAGTTTTGCATACAAAAATCTACCTTGATAATATACCAAACGGTTATTAAGTTGGGCATTTCAAAGCCAACCCTTATGCATAACATACACATGTTAGCAACAAAATAACTAGGGAAATTGATAACCAAGTTTATCATTTGAACAATAATGTAATAATATAGTTGGGTTTCAAAAAAAATCCAAATCTAGTTATTTGACCCCCTATGTCGAACCAAAAAAAATTCATGCCTATGAAAACTTCCCCCTCTCCCAACTTTCCCCCCTTTATGTTATGAGAATTTGCCAACATTGGAACTTGTCACACCCTTAAGTTTGTCTTAAGGCATTGGGAATAAACCTTTAAGTTGATGGTAATGCACCAAAAAGGGTAAAAAGAAAGAAAACTTGGGGGCATGCTCCTTAGCTCCTTGCACTTAGAAAAGATTTGGAATGGGACTAGGACAACATGATAATCATAAGAATATCATGGACAAGTCACCTCCACAAGCAAAACAATGTAGGTGGTTAATGCAAATGGAATTGACTTTTAATCACAAACTTGTTTTGAACTCATTACACTCGCATGACCTGTATTTGGAAATAGATCACCACCCTTCCTCCTTATAAATACATTTTTTGATTAGTGGTGAAGGTTGCATCCAAATGGTTAAAACCCTTGCAACTCCCAAATGTAATTCCTAAATTCCCAAGTTATGAATTGTGTGATTTTATGGGGTCATAAAATTTCCATATTAATTTTGATCCGAAAATTTCACATTACAAAGTTGTAATTTTTGACAAGATTTTTCCAATGACATGTTGCACACCTCGATCAAAAATCATTTAATCCATGTTCCTAGGTTTTAATGGTCAAGAATCAAATCATGAATTTGATTCATGACCTTTCTTTTGGCCATAAATTTCAATTCAAAACTCCAAATATTGCAAAGTGCGAATCCACTTTTGATATTTACACTTCAAGACCTTTACAATAATGTATTGGGGACTTAATTCATTATTTACATTTTTGTCCCAAAGATTCAAAACACTTCAAAACTCCAACTTTCAAAATGAATTTCACTTTTAAATGCTTGGGGCTCACCTCCATCCCACACTTGTGCAAGTGTGCATGAATCCTAGGATGTTCTTCCTTGGGTTGTTAGTATTTTTGGGGTCTTAAAAGGCTATATTAAATGGGTTCAAAACCAATTGTTCACAAAACATAACATGAAAAAGAATAAACTACATAATTTGTAACATACCTCAAGAATGAAAATAAAAACAAAAGGAAGGTGTCTTATAGGGCTTGTAATCGTTGTTGTAGCACTACATGTTGTTTATTGCTTACATCCTACCTTGTTGCAAGCAAACAAAGGTAATAAAAATGATTTAAGATCATGAAAAGGGCGTTGCAACTTATATTACTTTCATTATTTCATGTAAGTTACCACTTACCATCCTATTCATTTGCAATAAAAGTGGTTGTTTTTTCAATCATGAAAAAACTATGTACTATAAGAAGTACAAAATCATTGTTGCAATAATGAATTATATCAATTGCTATATGTTTCTCTTTATAAAATTTAAAATGTAAGTTTTGAAATATATATATTTTGTTGTAAAAATAATATAATGTAAAAGTTTTTTAAAGTTAATACTTACCAAATGGCCATATGTAAATTGCATTGTTTGAATCATGTGATTAATATTTTCCTACATGACTTCCGCAATAAGGTGTGTTGAATTTTTCGGGAAGTTTTAATGTGTTATTTGTGGTCCACTTTGAATGCATGTACCAACAAATGAAGTTTTTGGGTTGCATTCAAGTAACCAATAGATGTATGACTAATTTTTGCAAATTCAAACGCCCCCATATTGAATGAACTCAAATGGTCAATAGACATACATCTATTCTTGCAAGTTCCAACACCCCACAAATGAAGCTCTTGGAGGGCATTCAATTAGTTAGTAGATGTAGGTAGTTATTACAAGCTCAAACAATTGGACAAGGCGAATGTAAGCTACATATACAATGTAGACAAAATACTATCACAATTTGATAATTTTCAACACTTGTCCACGTTTGATGCATGATGGTGGATATTTTGAAAAATATTTTTTTATGAAGGGTTCATTCACAATTTGAGTTCCAAAAAAAGGAATAACAATTCCAACATTCCTCAGGGCTACTTTTTAAAATAACAATTACATGGGAAAAAATTGAATGAGCATAATTGAATAGCCCAAGATAAGATAATTCATGTGGTGCGAGTGATTTTTCACATGCATACATAATTGTGCATGAATATTTTGGTTTACAAGTACACATATGACATATGCTTCGAACTAGAAATCTTGAACTTAACGGATGTAGACAACTAGCAAATTAGGATTAAAAAATGAGTCTTTTCCCTTGCAACCATTTGGTTCAAAATTTGAAGCATTTGAAATTTAGATATGATTTGTTTATTCATCAAGTTCACCCAATGAACACATACTTGCTTTACACAAACCATGGTTTTCTTGTACAAAAAGTTTGAAATCAATTTGTATGATTTTTTACATTCCTTTTGATTACTCAAAAAATGAAGTTTAAAACAATTAATATCTTTAGTTTAAAGATCTCAAAAAGACATTTACATAATATCCAAAATAACTGAATTTTTTTATTAATATAATAAAACATCATTTTATTTATTAACATACAACAATCCACTACGATTGTTATCATTTCAATAATATAAAGCTTCAAAGTCGGACTTCCAAATCCTTTAAAAGTTACACATTCATTTTTGGAACTTTCATTGTGAACGAACTTTGAAAAGTTGCAATAGATGATGGTTTATATCCTAACTCATCATTATGTCATGGAATTGGTGCACATATTAATGATTTAATTATTCAAAAAAAAATTATGATTTATAGGGCCTTTAATAGTCATTATAATTATAAAAAATTAGTTGCAAAGTACCAATTTTAATGAAATTTTGTCCATGAAATTTTAGCCATATAAAATGACAACCACTGAAAAAATCTTCCCCATCAAAGCTTTCCAAATTTCTTGAAGTCGTGGAGATCAATCATGTGAATTTAAAATTTTGTCCATTATTAGATTATGTCATGATAATAATGATGATTATGATTTTTTGAGGTTGTAAAATGTTCTTCCATTAAAGATGTACTTGGGCCAAATATATTTTTAATCATTTGACAACAATAAATCGGATTTTCAAAATTAATAATTTTTTTTTTTTCATATGGGTTTTTTTAAACCTTTATAAATTTATTGGTGTACCTTTACAATATAAAAGCGCAATTATGAATTAATTAAATATTTGTGATTTTTGTAACACATTTTAGTTTTCAAACCCAAATCATTTCTATGTATTTTGTAAAATAATTCAAAATGAAAAAAATCTTATTGATACAATATATAATTTTAGTTTTGCTTAAAATCCTACACAATATCATCAACATTTAGTCAACAATCTAAGCTTTTGACATGCATAGAATTCCCCAAAAGATGTAGGTAATTTTCACCAGCTTAAACCTTTTGACAAATGAATGTTTGGAATGCATTGAATCAACCAATATACCTAGGTAATTTTTGTGAGTTCAAACGCCCTAAAAATGAAAGTTTTGGAGTGCACTCAATTGGCCAATATCTATAGGTAATTCTTAGAACCTTGAACGCCCTTTCAAATTTAGGTTTTAAAATGCACTCAATTGGCCAATAGATGTAGGTAATTTTTGCAAGCTTGAGCAATCATTCAAATTAAGGTTTAGAGTGCAATCAATGAACCAATAGTTATAAGTAATTGTTGCAAGTTCAAAAAATTATCCAAATTAAGATTTTGGAGTGCACTCAATTGCCCAATAGATGTAAGTAATACTTGCAAGTTCAAAGAATGGTTTAAATGAAGGTTTTGGAGTGCATTCAATTGCCCAATAGATGTAGGTAATTCTTGCAACCTCAAACAATGGTTCAAATGAAAGTTGTGAAGTACATTCAATCGCCCAATAGATGTAGCTAATATCCAAAATAATTTTTTAAAATATTATTAATATAATAGAACATCATTTTATTTATTAACATACAATAATCCACTATAATTGTTATCATTTTAGTAAAATAAAACCTCAAAGTTGGACTTCCAAATCCTTTAAAAGTTATGCATTCCTTTTTGGAACTTTCATTATGGACAAACTTTGAAAAGTTGGAATAGATGATGGTTTATATCCTAACTCATCATTATGTTATGGAATTGGTGCACATATTAATGATTTAATTGTTCAAAAAAATATTATTTTGATTTATGGGGCCTTTAAAAATCATTATAATGATAATAAATTAGTTGCAAAGTACCAATTTTAATGAAAATTTGTCCATGAAATTTTACCCATATAAAATGACAACCATTTAAAAAAACTTCCCCATCAAAGCTTTCCAAATTTCTTAAAGTCATGGAAATCAATCATATGAATTAAAAAATTTGTTCATTATTACATTATGTTACAATAATATTGATGATTATGAATTTTTGAGGTTGTAAAATGTTTTTCCATTAAAGATGTATTTGGGCCAAATATATTTTTAATCATTTGACAACAATAATTGGATTTTCAAATCATTAAGAAATGTTGTCATGCAAGGGTTTTTTTAAACCGTTATAAATTTATTAATGTACAATTAAATATAAAAGAAAAATTATGAATCAATTAAAAATATTGATGGTTTTTATAATATATTTTGGTTTGCAAACCCAAATCATTTCTATGCAATCTCTACAAATTGAAAATGAATGTAATCTGATCGCCACAATATATAATTATAGTTTAAAAAAAAATCCTACACCTTATAATTTACATTTAGTCAACAATTAAAGCTTTTGACATGCATTAAATTCCCCAAGAAATGTAGGTATTTTTTTATTGGTTCAAGCATCTTGACAAATGAAGGTTTAGAATACATTGAATCAACCAATCTATATAGGTATTTTTTGCAAGTTCGAACACCCTAACAAATGAAAGTTTTGGAGTGCATTCAATTGCCCAATAGATGTAGGTAATTCTTGCAAGTTAGAACAATCATTCAAATGAAGGTTTTGGAGTGCATTCAATTGCCCAATAGATTTTGGTAATTTTTGCAAGCTGGAACAATAGTTCAAATGAAAGTTTTGGAGTGCAGTCAATTGCGCAATAGATGTAGGTAATTCTTGCAAGTTCGAATAATCATTGAAATGAAGGTTTTGGAATGCAGTCAATTGCCCAATAAATGTAGGTAATTCTTGTAAGATGAAACAATCGTTCAAATGAAGGTTTTGGAGTGTAGTCAATTGCCCAATAGATGTAGGTAATTCTTGCAAGCTTGAATAATCGTTCAAATGAAGGTTTTGGAGTGTAGTCAATTGCCTAATAGATATAGATAATTCTTGCAAGCTTGAACAATCATTCAAATGAAGGTTTGGGAGTGTAGTCAATTGCCTAATAGATGTAGGTAATTTTTGCAAGTTTGAACAATCGTTCAAACAAATTTTTTTGAGTGCATTTAATTTCCCAATAAATGTAGCTAATTTTTGTAAACATGAACAATTTAATAACAATTTAAGGTCTTGAAGTGCATTCATGTGACCAATAAATGTAGGTAATTCTTGTAACCTTAAACAATCGTGCAAATCAAGGTTTTGAACTGCATTCAATTGCCCAATAGATGTAGATAATTGTTGTAAGCTTAAACAATTGTTGAAATGAAGGTTTTGGAGTGCACTCAATTGCCCAATAGATGTAAGTAATTCTTGCAAGCTCGAACAATGCTTTAAATGAAAGTTTTAGAATGCATTCAATTGCCCAATAGATGTAGGTGATTCTTGCAAGCTTGAACAATCGTTCAAATGAAGGTTTTGGAGTGTAGTCAATTGCCTAATAGATGTAGGTAATTCTTGTAAGCTTAAACAATCATTCAAATGAAGGTTTTGGAGTGTAGTCAATTGCCCAATAGATGAAGGTAATTTTTGCAAGCTAGAACAATTGTTCAAATTAAGGTTTTGAAGTGCATTTAATTGCCCAATAGATGTAGGTAATTCTTGTAAACTTGAACATTCCGATAGATTAAATTCTTGGAATGCATTCAATTGGCCAATAAATGTAAGTAATTTTTGCAACCTTGAACACCCTGATAGATTAAGTTTTAAGAGTGCATTCAATTTGCCAATAGATGTAGATAATTCTTTCATACTAACACATATTGACATATTATGGCCATGGTTTAAAATGTCAAAAAATAATTATAGATAATTACATTTCATTAAATGAAGTACTTGTAACTAAGAACAATTAAAGAAATTATTTGGCACTTTTGGATCATGCATTCTTGAAGACATAACCATCAAAGGTTGTTCAAATCTTGACCTTGGATGAAATTTTCCACCATATTTGGTGAGGCTTTTGTTAGGTCAAATAACCTAAGGTTGTGAAACTCCTTTGAACCATTTTGGAAAAATGAAAACAAAACTTCACATTCTTTAAAAAAAATGCCTTTTAAAAATTTCACCACCTATCACATCAAACAAATTACAAAAATGGTCGACATTAATAAAATAAAATATCATTCTAATGCCATGTTTTTAATGAAAACATATTACAGCTCCTTAAATAAAGCTAAAACTTACGGTTCCATTTGGAATTTTGACAAAATACATATACCATAGGATTGAATTAGACATGTTGCTCAAACTTGATTCTTTTGCAAATATATATTTGGTTTCCATATAAATTGATTCATTGTAACTTCCATTGCGATATTTCAACCCATGTCTCGTAATTGTTTGTGCATGTACAAGCCACCATCTTTTGCCCATTTTATTAAAAATCTATCTTTCAAGTTTTGTAACATAAGCATAGGGTTCGATGAATCATCTCCATTCCAATACACTCAACAAAATGTACTTTTTTTGAAACTAGTGAAAAAACAAGCAATATCCAAAAAATGTCTTGATGTTTTTTATTCAAGTGGTCATAAGAAATTTGCAAAGTTTTTCAAAACATTTCATTATCATAACCCCCTATTATATTTCGCCCAGCTTTCAATTCACGCAATGCATCTTTCCATATTTCCAAATCACAAATACCATGCAAATAATAACCCAATATTTCAAGGCTTAAAGGGAGGGCCCACCAAGCTTTTATAATCTCCATAGAAATGTTTTCGAAATCATTTGTCACACCATTTGCATGTTTGAATGCATGGAACATGAAAAGTTCCCTTGCTTGTTTTTCCTCCAAGAATGCCATGTCTACTTTTGCAAATTCCTTTACATGATTTTTCAATAGTTGTCAATTTCGACAATTTACAAGTATTTTGCTCTTGCAATCTACATTAATGGCATGCTTGTCAATAGGAAGTTGCAAAGCTTGAAGGTTTTTTATCATATCAACATCATCCACAATCATCAAAACTTTATTTGATATCATGCATTGCTTGATTTCATTAAGGTATTCATTAACATCTTCATGCTTGTGTAAATTTTTATCACATAAATCTTATAGAAGTTTTTTTTTGACATCATTGATGTCTTTTGATTTCACATCCTCCAAGAAACTAGATTTTTCATATTGGTTGTGGAACAAATGATACATTTTTTTACTCAAAGTGGTCTTCCCAATCCCACCCATTCTAACCAATGCAACAATAGACTCCTTTTGTAACAACTATTTATGGCATTTGCTTTCTCTTCCAACGTCACTTCATAACATGGCAAAGGTGGCATAGTTGGTGTATTTTTTTCCTGTCAAAATTCACCCAAAATAATGGATAATACACTAAAAATTATGGCACACAATTTAAGTGAAATGATGTAATGATTGTAATCAAATTAAATGAACATACATAATTCCAAAAATTAAAACCAATGTTATTTACCTTCATACAAAATTTCAAACATTCCAAGAATTTGGAATAGCTTAAATGGTCCTTTGATGGTGGCTTGCAAATTGTCAAGTGATTAACATCTTCAACTTTGTAATTATTATTGTTGGACAATTGAATAGTTGAAGTTGTTGGCACTAAAATTCCCTATACATGTGCAAAAGTTATTTTAATTGGAACTCCTTGATATGATTGGATTTATCCCAATATACAGGTTTTCAAATGTAATGTGGTAACCAAATGATGATTGGAACAATAACTTATATTTTATGTTCAAACTATATACAAAGGTGTTTTCCTCAATTGACATTCTATTCACAATGGATTTGCAATTTCTACTATGAATACATGCTACAATGGATTTGTAAACAAAGAAGGGAAAACTTGACACCAATTTCATAGTTAATGTTAGTAGTTTCAAAAGTTAAACCAACATAAAATTCGATAACATAAAAAATGTTCAATTATGGAACCTAATTGGATAGTGGATATGTTTAAATGAAAATCTTACCCATTTGTTGTCAATAGGTAATCCTTCAACAAATGCATATATGTTGATGTCTTTGCAAATAAATTTGTTAAAGTCTATCAAAAGTTGCTCCATTTTTGGGTTGAAAGATTCCATATTTTTCAAAATACCTAATTTAGTTGGATCCTTGGTAATTTGTTGACATTGCCACTTGAAATACTTTGATAGATTTTGGGTACCACCGACATGTGGTACACTATAAAACACCACACCAATAAAAAATTTCAAAATTTTCTCACAACAAATTTGTACTTTAACATCCAAATTATTTGTTTGCTTTGATACACATGTTTGTGCATTTCGACCACCAAGGTTTTGAGGACAAGACCTCTAAAACTATAAGTAACCATTGCCACTGGTCCATCCTAAAAACTTTCATACCTACAAAATATTTCAAAATGCATCAACAACATTTTTAATGGTAATGTACATGTACAAATACTCACAACATCATATATTATATTTGCTACAATTTGTCAATTAACACAACCACCTATACCATAAGTCCATAACATATTTGTTTGCAAGTTTTTTTTCATTTTCTTTTACAAGTTTATGTATAAAATGTTCAAATCACATGTGGGTAAATAAGTTATTATGCACAAGCGTATAGGCATTTACTTCCAAGTGTTAATGCATAGATAAGTTTTTTTTCTATTACATCGACAATTTATTCAAATAATAGAATGTAGGATATTGGAAGTAAAATATATATTTTTTGAGATTAAAAATATGTACAAAGTGGATTCAAATTTAATAAATTCTATAGGTGATTGAATTTAGTTCGAATGCCAAAGATGAAACTTCAAAAAACTTTTGTCATAAAATGTCAATACAACCAAATTGGATTCCAACAACTTGACAATGTGAACATAAACTTTGTTAATAATTCATTTCAACATGAAAATTAACACCAAAGCCCCATTTCGTGTTCTCTTCAATGGATTTGAAAGTTCCAAAGTGTTCAAGATTTAGTGTGTACCAAAATAATGTTCCACATTAACTATTTATTCCAAGATATCAAAATGCATTCAATTATCTTTAATTGAAACACAATGAAGAATAAGATGCCCATAAATAAGGAAATTGTCACACCTTGAATATGTAACCAAGCTTTGAATGAGGTTTCGGCCAATTTTGATCACATTGTTATGGACACTTGCCACAACATTAGAATTAGAATCATATGATAGTGACAATATTTTGACATTGTCATTCAATTCCTTTGGGATCCACATTTGTGGCCAGCATATGCATTCTTCTTTATCATCCATGGGGCGTGTTGTCCATGTTTGCTTCCAATTGTCATCACTCCCATAGGCAATCCCATGGAAAAAAATTATGGTCAAATTCGGGTTCTTTGAAGTGCAATCAAGATTTAAATCACGCACTAGATATTTCTGCAAAAGAAAAAAAAGAGAAATGTCAACAAGATTCATCAAATAAGTTTTGAAAATGATTTGATTATACATAAAATCAAAGAAATGTAAGATTCCAAAAGTGTACAATCACAATATTTGACAAAATACATATAGTTAATTGAAAATGTAAAATAGAACAAGACAATAATCTATGAATTAAACAATACCAAATTTATCTTGTAACATCATTTAAATTTAAATTTTGATTCCATTTCCATATTTGCAATTTTTTTGAGGCTTGATAATTTTCTTTCAAAAAGTCAAAGGAATCACAAAAGAAGATCATTTACATGCAAAGTTTATTTCAAAACATAATTCAATAATTGACTATCATCACATAATGGTATGATGGAATATTAGCCAACAAGTTTAAAGATTGATGCTAAAAATTGAAATCTTCAAATTTTGGATTTAAAAATTAAACCCACCTAATTAATCTAATTCATTTTCATTTCACTACTTTTTTCACAAATTTTAGCCACCAAGGGTTGCAATTCCTAAGGAATTGGGACACAATCACAAGAATAATGTCCAAGAGAATTCTTGAATAATTATGTTGTTGGATAATAACCACTCTGGAGTTATTCACAATCTACATTGAAAGTTGCAATCCTTACAAATTCTATATATGAACATAGTCAATGCCAATTGACAAATTTTCCTCACCAATTGTACTTGTTATAGCAAAATGAATCCCAAATGTAAGAGTTTGTTTTGATATCATTTCATTTCATATTGGTTGATTTAAATGATGCAACGAAAAAGCGAGCCAAATTACTGGTATTCAACAAGGAAGTTCATAAACTAATATCAAATTTCAACATGTAACTTCAAAAAACCCAAGAAAAAGAGTTGTGCAAAACAAGTTCAATCATAAAATCAAGAGGATGCACCACATGGGTGCCTTGTCTAGAGCTTGAAGGAGCATTTTCACCCAAGATTAGAGGTGTGTTGATCACACCATGGATCTACATAACATCTCCTTTTCTTTTTTTTGATGGCCCTTGTGAAACATCAACATCTTTTCTCTTCCGGTGAGAGAATGAATTTCCCATACCTCCCACTACTCAAATTCCTTTCATTAACTCCTCTCGTATGTGTTTCTCTTCCCTTTCTGCTCTGCTAAAACCTGCTGGAAGTCCTTTACCCTCTCAAAAGCATACATGTTATAAAGTGTCTCCATCACAACACAGAATCACAGAACCTGATCTTTCCTACAGCTCTGAGGACATATTGATGCCTTTTCTTTTCACACTCTCCCTGAAATTTCCACACTCTTCTCCTCCTCCTTTCCTCCCCTTTCTTTATAAACTCTTCTTTCACATATCTTTTTTATTTGTTTTCTCCTCCCTTAGAACTTCCTAGAAGGATTGTGCCACCACTGACGCAAGTAAACATTTACCGATTCCGTGCCCACTCAACCATTCATTCATCTCTGTCTTGGACACATGTAGTTGATTTCCATCTCATAATTGAGGATAGAGTTGGCAAAGTAGGGTTGATCGGTAAACATGTTTTATTGGTTCCGTCCAGGCTCCATTGTTGCCATGATTGTTGTTTTACATCCACATGTTTCCTATTTGCCGATTTCACCCAGTGTCCATATTTAGCCCATCATGTCGCAGAAGTCATCTTTACATGGGTGACAATGATTACAGTAGCTTGAGCCTTTGAGGGAGAAGGAAGCTACATGGATGGTCATAGGAAATAAATCCAGAGTGGAAAAAAGTATATTGTAGAGAGGTAGATATGTTATATATAGATAGGTGGCTGCTGTAAACCCAACATCTACGCTGGTACCGTGTGGAAGGTACCTAATGGTCTTTTGTTGCAATGATGAGAAAAACTAGGACGAGGGAAATTGAGTTGCTGTACAAAAATGTTGGATCCAACGACGGATACAAAGCGTGGAATTTTTGGAAGTGGGAAATTGAGTTGCTGTACAAAAATGTTGGATCCAACGACAGGGACAAAGCGTGGACTTTTTGGAAGTATACCACCCACACATACTATCCTTCGTCCCACGCCCTTGTACTACATTGTGGGTTGGGCATGGGACCATGGGTGTTGAAACCTGTGAATCTACCTTCTATATTATTACGAGGGTAGATGCTACCAGATTTTGAAGCCAATTGAATTATTTCAACTTTGGTTGTAGGCGAATCTTGAAGGTTGCGCCCCCCCCACCCCCCACAATTTGGAGGTAAATATACCAATGACGTCTGGGTAGAGTCTTGAGAAGACCTATGACTCACTAGGGATGTAGACCCATGTTGGGCGGGTATTATAAACCACACAAACCCCTGATGGGTATCTTGGCGGGTTTTAAGGTTCATAATCACAATTCTCAGAAATATCAAATACCCATATTTTGAAATGTATAACCCATGGTCTACAAAAACAAGTTGAATTAGTGAAATAACCACTCGAAACGTGACAGTTCTTTCAAGGTTTTGATATATCCAGAACCGGCGGTTCTCCGGATCGGAAACGTTTGAAAAACCATGCAGTTATTTGTAAAAGTCAAATTTGCCCCGGACACTGATATCGGTAGACACGAATGACACGGAAGGGGGGGGGAGGGCGATGAAATAATGAGCACTTGCTGGGCCTCACATCTTTACACAAGAGAAATTTGTGGATGTGTTGAAAAAAACAGGCGTTGGTGGGCACAGCACGAAAGGCATTTTCACCTGTATGAAGTTACTGGGAATCAACTGCGACCCAACCCAATCAAGTAAAAAAGAAAACATCCTTCTCTCAGCACCTAATCAATCCCAGTGGTCTGAAGCTTATTCTATACCTGTAAAGTTCCGAATTCGACTTCGCTGGGCTGTTGCTGCTAAAAAATAAAAAAAAGATCATGAAATAAAAGAACATTCACCTAAGTTGTTTTGCAGAATAAAAAAAACGCGTAGAACCATGCATGGCATGGCCTAAAGACATGTGCAAGAAGACAAGAAAAACAAGCGCCGGACAGAGCTAGTGAGGTCACATCACTCCTGCCAATTTGAGATCTTGAGACCTGATTTGCTGAGCCCTACCCCCACAGGGGACAGGGACTATCACATTGCATCCCACTTTTGGAAGTTCTACCTTATTAGAACCAATTTCACATTAGGTGAACTGGTTTCTTTGGTGAAAGTGTTTAGACTATTTAGATTGGAACGGATTGTTTTCGTGTTTAGGGTTTGGACACAGTAAGTAGATGTACAACATCTTATCTATTGGCAGGTCCAGGGTGTTTGTGTTGCTTTCTTCTTCACTCTTTCTTTAATTAGCTCTTTTGTTAGTCTTTTTTTTATCTTCCATCCAATTTCTTAATTTTTCGTGCGTAGTTGTACAACACAAACGGGTTTAAGATCGAAACTATGTATGATTATTACATAGCTATGAAATCTATGTTCTTGGTTGTAAAATTACCTCTCATCCTTCTATTGGTTATGCAAGCCTCACCATTCTCCTACCATGAACTACACACAAACAACACCAAAACTATTCAAAACCAAAAGCTTTTCAAAATCAAAACTTCAATTTTCACAAACTTTGTATTCATACCATAACTTTATACAAATGAAGGTGTTTCTCAAGGTCACAAACACCTCTTTTTATACTAACCAAAAGGAAACTAATCAAGAAACTTCCTAAAACTTACCCACCACATGGTTCCCCAAATAATAAAAAAAAAACAAAATCACAAGGAAACAAAATCACATTGTTTCCAATGTGATTGCACAATTAATCACAAGGAAACAAAATCACATTGTTCCCCATGTGATTGCACAATTAATCACAAGGAAACAAAATCACATTGTTCCCCATGTGATTGCACAATTA
>Ga0116231_10008729_pt1 | contig 17603 bp, 12 predicted proteins | sample S1TSphgellanicum_2_FD_89695 | JGI IMG/M metagenome (GOLD analysis project Ga0116231, IMG submission 89695) | Host-associated microbial communities from peat moss isolated from Minnesota, USA - S1T2_Fd - Sphagnum magellanicum MG | ecosystem: Host-associated > Plants > Peat moss > Unclassified...
GAAATTCGGCGCACGGCCGCGGCCAACGACGGCGTTGCCCTGGGGCGCGGCCGCTTCGCGCAGGAGACCGGCATCCTGGACCTGCACTGGCGCGGCACCCACTGGGCGCGCTGGTCCGACGCCGTCGTCGAGGCGGGGCTGCAGCCCCGCGCGCCGGAGCCACGGCCGGACGTCGGCGTGGTGCTCGGTCACCTGGCCGAGCTGGTGCGCCGGCTGGGGCGCTTTCCGTCCCTGCTGGAACTGCGCGCCGAGCGCGCCGCCAACCCGGCCTTTCCCAGCGGGGGCAGCTTCGAACGCCTGGGCAGCAAGGTCGAACTGATCGACCGGCTGCAGGCGTTTTGCCGGGCGACGCCCGGCTACGAGGACGTGCCCGGGATCCTGGATTTTTCGCTGCGCGCCGCGCGCACCGCCGCGCCGGCCGCGGCCGAGCGCAGTGCCGATGACGGCTATGTCTACCTCGTGCAGTCGGGCAAGCACTTTCGCTTCGCGGCCGCCGCGCTGCCCGAGCGCAGCGCCTGCGAAGCGGCGATCGCGGCCGAGCAGGGCGCACGCGCCATCCATACGATCCGCACCGACGACCCGGCCGGGATCGCGGCGTACTGGCAGCAGCGTTACGCGGCGCGCAAGACGGCCGGTGCGTGGTACGCGCTCACCGGCGACGAGGTCACCGCGATCAAGCGGCGCCGGTTCATGTAGCGGCCGCGGTTCCTGCAGGCCCGCGCCAGGCCGCGACGGCGTGCTCGGCCGTCGCCAGGCGCGCCAGTATGGCCCTCAGCAGTTGCCAGCATCGCTGCACCGCCGTGATCTCCACCCGCTCTCCCGGCGCGTGGGCGCCGCGGATGGTCGGGCCGAAGGACACGATGTCCAGCCCCGGATACTTGGCGCCGATGATCCCGCACTCGAGCCCCGCGTGGATGACCTTCACGGCCGACGGCGCGCCGAATTCCTGCCGGAAGACGGACTGGCACAGGGCCAGCAGCGGGGAGTCCGGGTTGGGCGTCCAGCCCGGGTAGTGGCCGCTGATCTGGACCGTGGTCCCGCTCAGGGTAAAGAGGCTGGCTATCTCTCCGGCGAGCGCCAGGCTGCCGTCGTCGCGCAGCGAACGCACCATGAAATTGCAGGAGCCGCCGCCGGGACCGAGGTCGACCATGCCCAGGTTGTTGGAGGTCTCGACGACGCCGGGAACCTGGCGGCTCCAGCGGCGCACGCCGTGGGGTGCGGCATGCAGCGACGCCAGCCAGATGCGCTGCTCTGCGGCGCCCATGACCGCTGCGCCGCGGTCGGCGCCGATGTTCGCATCGTCCTGCGCCCCGGCCTCCGGCGCCAGCGCCAGGCTCAGTCCTTCGTCGACACCGGCCAGTTCGCCGCGCAGTGCAGCCTGTTGCTGCGCCAGGAACCCGGGCAGCGCGTCGATCGAGCCCTCCGGCAGCGCCACGGTGGCAAAGGCTTCGCGCGCCAGCGCGTTGCGCGCGCTGCCGCCCTGCAGGCGCGCCAGGCGCATCGGCGCGCGTTCGCCCAGGGCCTGGAGCACGCGCACCAGCAGCTTGATGGCGTTGCCGCGTTCCTCGTGGATGTCCACCCCGGAGTGCCCGCCGCGCAGCCCGCGCAGGCTTATGCGGCACAGCCGGTAGCCCGGCGGCAGCGCATCGGGCTGGCCGCTGCGCACCACGTTGACGTCGACACCGCCGGCGCAACCCAGGTAGAAATCGCCCCACTCCTCGGTGTCCAGATTGAGCATCACGCGCGCGCGCAGCACGCCGGGCGCCAGGCCGTGGGCGCCGCCCATGCCCGATTCCTCGTCGACCGTGAGCAGCGCCTCGAGCGGCCCGTGCACGAGGTCCGGATCACCCAACGCCGCCAGGATCAGGGCCACGCCGATGCCGTTGTCGGCGCCCAGCGTGGTATCCGGAGCGACGAGCCAGTCGCCCTGGCGCTCGGGCACGACCGGATCACGCGTGAAGTCGTGCGCGCTGTCGGCGTTCTTCTGGCACACCATGTCCAGGTGCGCCTGCAGCAGCAGCACCGGAGCGCCTTCGCAACCCGCGCTGGCCGGCTTGGTGATGATCAGGTTTCCGGCCGCATCGACCTTCGTGGCCAGGCCACGCGCCACCGCCCATGCGCGAATTTCTTCGCGCAGACGTGCCTCTTGCTTGGACGGGCGCGGGATCTCGCACAGCGTGGCGAAGTGACTCCAGACCGTGCTGGGCTCCAGACCCAGGAAGGGATCGGGGCGCGACGGGGTCGGCACGGCGGACATGCGGTTTGCTCCGGGAAATCGGCACATGGTCATTCTAGAGGGAAGGCCGCGCTCTGACGGGCATTGACCCCGGCTCCGTGAGGGGAGCCGGAGCGTCGAGATGGTCCTGCCTGCCACCGCTTTTTGTCGCACCGCAGGTGCCGACCGGCGGAAATACTTCACACCCATGAAGCGGCAATCCCCCCTGCATCGTGCGCGCGGCTACGCGCTGGGCGCCGTTGCCCTGTGCGCGTTGGCCATCAGCCCCGCGGCCCGGGCCGACGACGCCGGCGCGAGCGAGCTGCGCGTCAGCGGCTTCGGCACGGCCGGCCTGTTGCGCGCCGATGCGCCGGCCGGCTGGGGCTTCCTGCGCACCGAGGACCAGGCACCGAATTCCGGTGGTACCCGCGCCGACGTGGACTCGCGCCTGGGGCTGCAGATCAACTACCAGCCCAGCCCCCAGTTCGAACTCGTCGGACAGGCGGTCGCCGAGCGTCGCGCGAGCTTCGACGACGAGAGCAGCGCGATCACCTGGGCCTTCGCCGGCTGGCATCCCCGATCGGACGTGGACGTGCGGGTGGGCCGCATGAACCTGGACCTGTTCCTGCTGTCCGACTACCGCGACGTCGGCTTCGCCTACATGAGCGCGCGGCCACCGGTGGAGTTCTACGGCCTGATCCCCAACTCGCTCGACGGAGCCGACGTCGCGCGCACCTGGCAGGACGGCGATGCCCGCTGGAAGGCCAAGGTCTTCGCCGGGCGCTCCAAGGTACTGGGCATCGACCTGAGCCCCGGCTTCGGCCTGAGCCTCACGCGCGAGTCCGGCAGATTGCTGCTGCGGGCAGGCTATACCCGCGTACACACGGCCGGCAACGAGGTGTTCGAACAGCCGATCATCGATGCGCTGGCGCCCGTCGCCGCGCTGCCGGTGCCGGCAGTGGCGCAGCAGGCCGCCACGCTGCGCTCCTTCCTCGAGTCCTCCGGTTCGGTCCTGGACTACGTGTCGGTCGGCCTGAACTACGAGCCCTCGGACTGGATCTGGACCGCCGAGGCCATGCACGTCGGCGGTTCGCCCGTCTACACCTACAGCGCCGCCTACGTGTCCGGCGGGCGGCGCATCGGGCCGGTGACGCTGTTCGGCATCGCCAGCGCTGCGCGCGGCGACGCGGCCGGCCAGTCTGCGCCACCGTGGGGGGCTGCCGTGGCGCCCTACCTCGGTCCGGCGGTCGCGCAACAGCTGCAGGCACTGGCGGTCGGCGCGACCGACTACGCCAATGCCACGATCGGACAGCGCACGCTCTCCACGGGCGCACGCTGGGACATCCTGCCGCAGGTGGATATCAAGCTGCAATACGACCACGTCCAGATAAACGAGCACGGCGGTGCGTTCTGGGCCAACTCCGGCACCTCGAGCGGCCATGCCAACGTCGGCAGCTTGCTCGTGGATTTCGTGTTCTAGGTCCGGCCATGCTGCCGACCCTGCGCCGCTTGCTGCTTTGCGCCGGCTTCCTGCTCGCGGCGCCGGCGCACGCGGACTTTTACCTCGTCGTCCAGGCCGCCAATCCCCAGCGCAGCCTCACGCAGAAGGAGGCCGTGGACCTGTACATGGGCCACAGCCGGGCCTTCGCCAACGGCGACTTCGCGCTCGTCTTCGACCTGCCGCGCGACAATCCGCGCCGCGCGGCCTTCTACGAGACCCTGACCGGGATGAGCCAGGCGCAGGTGAACAGCTACTGGTCGCGCCTGATGTTCTCCGGACAGAGCATGCCGCCCCAGGCGCTGCCCGACGAGGCCGCGATGGTCGAGATCATCAAGCGCAACCCCAGCGCCATCGGCTGGCTGAGCAAGGAGCCCTCCGACAAGCAGCTCAAGACCCTGCTGGTCATCAAGGAAGCGCGGTGAACCCGCACGAGGCCGCCAGCCCCCGCATCCACAGCCTGCACCTGCGCTTCACCCTGATCGTCGTCGTCGGTGCGACCCTGTTCTGTTCCGTGGCCGGCGTTCTGGTCTACCGCCTGGGCCACGCACGGGCGCTGGCCAACAGCCGCGGCACGATCGAGAGCCTGGCCCGCGCCGTGGAGAAGACCGTCGCCGTGGGCGTGTTCGCCGGCGACCCGGTGCTGCTGGGCGAGGTGGTCGAGGGGCTCGCGCGCAATGACATCGTCGGCGCGGTGGCGGTACGGGGCGCCGACGGGACGCTGCGGGCGCATGCCGGTACCAGCGACGCCCCCTCGGCCGCCGACACCGTGGCCGTCGAGCTGCCGCTGGCCTCGCCGTTCGACACCAACGAACGCATCGGCACCCTGGTCGTGGCCGCCGACGGCGTTCGCATCGGCGCCGCCGCGCGGCGCGAATCGCTGTTCCTGGCCGCCATGATGGTCGGGCAGGTCGCGCTGCTCGCGCTGATGCTGTACGTGGCCGCGGCGCGGCTGTTCTCGGCGCCGATCACGCGCCTGGCGCGCCAGCTGCAGGGCCTCGATCCGGGCACGGACCTGCGCCTGGCAGTGCCGCCGCTGCACCAGGGCGACGAGATCGGCGTCCTGGTGCGCAGCGCCAACGCCCTGCTCGAGGCCAATTCGCAGACGCTGCGGCGCGAGCGCGAGTTGCGCGCCGACATCGAGGCGACGGTGGAGCGCCGCACGGCCGAACTGCGCGCGGCCCGCGACGAGGCGCAGGCCGCCAGCCGCGCCAAGTCGCAGTTTCTCGCCAACATGAGCCACGAGATCCGCACGCCGATGAACGGCGTCATCGGCATGGCCGAACTGCTGCTGTCGACCTCGCTCGCCCCGCGCCAGAGGCACTTCACGCGCACGCTGCGCTCCTCGGCCGACGCGATGCTGTACCTGCTCAACGACATCCTGGATTTTTCCAAGATCGAGGCCGGCCGCATCGCCATCGAGCGGCTGCCCTTCGCGCCGGGCCGAATCGCCGAGGAGGTCGCCGTGCAGTGGGCCGAGGCGGCCCAGGCCAAGGGCATCGAGCTCGTCTGCCACCTCGAACCGGACATCCCCGCCTCGTGCTGGGGCGACCCGCACCGCGTGCGCCAGTGCCTGGCCAATCTCGTGAGCAACGCGGTCAAGTTCACGCCGGCCGGCGACATCGTGATCCGCGTCGCTCGCCAGCCGCCTGGCGCGGGCGAGCCCTGCCTGTACTTCAGCGTGCAGGATACGGGCGTCGGCATCGCCGAGGAGGCGCAGGCGCGCGTCTTCCAGTCCTTCACCCAGGCCGACAGCTCGACGACGCGCAAGTACGGCGGCACCGGGCTGGGCCTGGCGATCGTGCGCGAACTCGTCGCGCTGATGGGCGGGAGGGTCGGGCTGGAGAGCCGCGAGGGCGCGGGGACGACGGTCTGGATGACGCTGCCCCTGCAGCCTGCCGACGTGGACGCGGCGCTGCGCCTGCCGCCGGTCGTCCCGCGCGCCGGCGCCGCCGGCCGCCGCATCCTGCTGGTCGAAGGCCACCCGCGGGCCCGGGCCGCCGCCGCGATGGTGTTCTCCCGGCTTGGTGCCCTGCTAGAGACGGCGCCGGATACGCCGCAGGCCTGGGCGCTGCTGAGCGCGCAGGACGCCGCGGACCGGTTCGACGTCGTCGTCTACGCCGAACCGGGTTACCCGGGCCGCGAGTCCCCGTTCGCCGAGCGTGTGCGGGAACTGGACAGCGCCCGGCGTCCCCGGATGGTGAAGCTGGTCGCGATGAGCACGCTGGCCGAACTGGACATCCAGGCCACGCCCGGTGTCGACGCCTGGCTGGCCAAGCCCGTGACGCAATCGGGACTGTGCGATGCGCTGATCGAGGCCGATCGGTGCCCGGCGGCCGCGCCCGCGCCGGTCGAACCGGCCGGCACGGACAGCGCCGCGCCGCGCCTGCACGTTCTGCTGGCCGAGGACAACGGCGTGAACCGGGAGATCGCGACGGAGATGCTGCACTCGCTGGGCTGCCGGGTGGTCCCGGCCAGCGACGGGCAGGAGGCGATCGCGCGCCTCGACCAGGGCCCCTACGACCTGATCCTGCTCGATTGCCACATGCCGATCCTCGATGGCTTCGAGGTCGCGCGCGCGGTGCGTCAGGCGGAGCAGGGGCTCGTGTCCGCTGCGTCCGCTGCGCCCGGCGAGCGCACGCCGATCATCGCCATCACGGCCAATGCCTTGAGCGGCGATCGCGAACGCTGCCTGGCCGCGGGCATGGACGACCACCTGGGCAAGCCGTTCAGCCGTGCGCAGCTGCGCGAGATCATGGGCCGCTGGGTCGATGCCCGCCGGCTGGCGCCGCTGGCCGATGGCTCGGCAGCGCCGGTCGCCTGAGCCAGCCATCGGCGCCCGGCGCAGCGCCGGCCATGGCCCCGATGGCGGTGCCGGTCACAGCGCCGCGCCACGGGTCTCACGCGCCACCAGCGTCGCCACGAGCGTCACGGCGGCCAGCAGTATCAGCAGGACCGATACCCCCACCGTGCTGCCCACGTAGGCCGCCAGCGCCGTGGCCAGGATGGGCGAGAGGCCACCGCCCAGCGCGGCCGAGACCTGGAAGCCCAGCGATGCGCCGGTGTAGCGCATGCGGGTGCCGAACAACTCGGGGAAGAAGCTCGATTGCAGGCCGAACATCGTGCCGTGGCCCAGGCTGAGCGCCACGACCACGGTCAGAACGATGATCTGCGGGTCCCGGGTCTGCAGCAGCCAGAAGAGCGGGAAGGCGAACACGGCCGTGAACGCCGTTCCGAAAAAGTAGAACGGGCGACGGCCCCAGCGGTCGCTCAGCCAGCCGAACAGGGGGATGGTGATGACCTCGACGAGGGCGGCGACGAACACCGCGTCGAGCAGCAATGCGCGCTGCAGGCCCAGCGTCTTGGTGGCGTAGACCACGACGAAGACCGTGAGGATGTAGACCCAGGAGACCTCGGCGAGCTTGAGTCCGACGGCGATCAGGAAGTTGCGGGGGGCGCGCACGATGGCTTCGACGAACGGATTGGCGGCGATGTCGCCCTGCTGCCGCAAGGCCTGGAACAGCGGCGACTCGGGTACGCGTACGCGCACGTACCAGCCCACGGCCAGCAGCAGGCTACTGAGCAGGAACGGGATGCGCCAGCCCCAGGCCTGGAAGCTGGCCTCGGGCATCGCGCTGGTCACCAGCGAAAACACGCCGTACGAGCTCACCAGCCCGAGCGGAAACCCGATCTGCACCAGGCTGCCATAGAAACCCCGGCGCGCTGCCGGAGCGTGTTCCAGCACCAGCAGCGAGGCGCCGCCCCACTCGCCGCCCAGGCCGAAACCCTGGATGACGCGCAGGGCGACGAGCAGGACCGGTGCCCAGATGCCGACCTGGTCGTAGGTCGGCAGCAGGCCCACCGCGAAGGTGCCCAGCGCCGTCACCGCCATCGTCACCAGCAGCGAGGACTTGCGGCCGATCCGGTCGCCGAAGTAGCCGAAGATCAGGCCGCCGACCGGCCGCGCGAAGAACCCGACCGCATAGGTGGCCAGCGAGGCCAGCGTGCCCGATAGCGGATCGAGCTTGGGGAAGAACAGGGTATTGAATACCAGGGAAGCGGCGGTGCCGTAGATGAGGAAGTCGTACCACTCTATTACGGTGCCGATGGAACCGGCGAATACGATCGGAAGCATCGCCGCCGCCGGGCGTGTCGGGCCGTTGGATGCCATGGGTCCTCGCGTCAGGGGTCGCTTTGTTTTACACCAGGCGCTGTCCAACGGTCAATGATTTGCGGCGCTTGCGGTGGCGCCGGACGCGCACGAAATATTTTCTTGCGCTCGACCCCGTGGGCGCGGCCGCGCCGTTTATAGCGGTGTCACCACCGGGCGTCACCACGCGGTGTCGCCACTTAAAGGAGCGGCTCATGCAACAGCATCTGATCTTCACGGGCGCGGCATTGCTGGCGGCCTGTGCGTGCCTGGCGCCGATGTCGGCCTGCGCGCTACCGGACGGCGCGCCGCGCGGCGACATCGCCCAGGTCGAGATCGTCGACCGCGAGACCGGCGAGCGCCTTCCGGTCTACTGGCACGAGGGCCAGCGCTGGATCTCGGGTACGCCCGGCCATCGCTATGGCGTGTACCTGCGCAATGCCTCGGCCGCGCGCATCCTGGGCGTCGTATCGGTCGACGGCGTCAATGCGGTCACCGGCGAAACGGCCGACTGGGGCCAGCGCGGTTATGTGCTGGCGCCGGCGCAGGACTTCGAGGTCCTGGGCTGGCGCAAGTCGCGCCAGCATGTCGCCGATTTCGTCTTCTCGGCCGTCGATGACGCGTATGCCGCGCGCACCGGGCGGCCCGACAACGTCGGCGTGATCGGCGTGGCCTGGTTCCGCGAGGCGGCCGCGCCGGCGCTGCCAATCCCGCCGGCGCCGCTGCTCGATCAGGGCGCGGCCGCGGGCCCGGCGCGCCCGCTGGCGCGCGGCCTCACGGCCGTGCCGGCGCCCGCCGCCCCCGCCGCGGGCAAGTCCGCCGCTGCGGCGACATCCCCGGCCAACGAAGCGCTGGCCGCGGCGCAAGGCCTGGGAACCGGCCACGGGCCGGCCGAGACCTCCGTGGTCGTGGACACCCGCTTCGAGCGGGCGCGCGCCAGTCCGGATGAGGTCGTCGCGATCCGCTACGACCGGCGCGAGCGACTGATCGCGATGGGTGTCATCACCGCTCCGATCGGCCCGAACCCCTTTCCGGGATCGGCCGATGCGGGCTTCGTTGCCGATCCGCCCGCTGCGCTGCGCTGACGCCACCCCGGGCGCTCGGCGCCCGGATAATGCGGGCATGCTCGACGCCAACGCCCGTACGGATGCGATGCCGGCACCGGCACCCGCGCAAGGCGCCGGCGCGCCCGCGCAGCGCCGTGATCGCGTCGATCCCGATGCGGACCTGATGCTGCGCTACGCCGGCGGCGAGGTCGCCGCCTTCGAGGCCCTGTACGAGCGCCACGAGCGCCCGGTATTCCGTTTCCTGCTGCGCTCGGTGGGCGATGCGGCGGTCGCCGAGGAGCTGCTGCAGGACGTATGGTTGAACCTCATCCGCTCGGTCCAGGGCTACCGGAGCGACCCGGCCCGTGCGCTGTTCACCACGTGGCTGTATCGCATCGCCCGCAACCGCCTGATCGATCACTGGCGCGCGCGCGACCCGGCCGTGCTGCGCAGCCTCGACGCGCCCGGACCGGGCGAGCTGGCCTCGCTGGCCGAGGCCGTCCCCGCCGATCCGGCGCAGCAGCCCGAGGCACTGGCGCTGGACCGTGCCCGCGCACGCGACTTCGCCCGTGCCGTGGAGTCGCTGCCCATGGCCCAGCGCGAGGCCTTCCTGCTGCAGGCGCAGGCCGAGCTGAGCCTGGCGCAGATCGCCGAGATCACCGGTACCGGGATCGAGACGGTCAAGAGCCGCCTGCGCTACGCCACCGACAAGCTGCGCCAGGCGATGCAAGAATGGCGCAAGGACGGATGACCATGCCCACCCCAGACGACGATCATCTCGCCGGGCGGTTGCGCGAGGCCCACGCGGCGCTCGACGAGCGGCCTTCGGTGCGGATACGCGCCGCCGTGCTGCACGCCGCCGCGCAGGATGCGCCCGTGATGGCGATCGCTGCCGCGCCGGCGTCGGCCGGGCCTGCGCGCGCGCGCCGCCGATGGTCCTGGCGCCCGCCGGTGACCATCGGTGCCACGGCGCTGGCGGGCGTGCTCGCGCTGGTGATAGGGCTGCGCGCCGAGCGCGAGCTTGCCGTGCGGCCACCGCCCGCGGATGGCGATGCGCCGCGCGTGGCCGCGCCGGCCGCCCCTGCCATCCCCGCCTCCGCCATTCCGACCCCCGCCATCCCGGCTGCGCCGGCCGGTCCGGTCGCGCCCGCCCGGCCGTCACGGAATCAGCGCCCGGCCGGCCCCGGCAGTACCGGCGCGGCAGCGCCGGTGCCGGCGCCCATCGGAGCTGGCGCCGCCGAGCAGCGTGATTCGGCCGCGCCGCGGGCACCCCAGGCGTTTCCGCTCGCCATGCCCGCGCCATCGGGCAACGATGCGGGCACGGCCGCGCCGCCGGTGAGGTCCGTGGCGCCGCAAGCGCCGGCGCCGGCGCCGAGCGCGTCGACGCGCTCGCTGCAGCTGCCCAAGTCCGCTGCCGGTGCCGCCGCGCAAGATGCCGCTGCGGCCGGGATCGCTACGCCGGGCCCCGGTGCGTCGCCGGCGCCGTGGATACGGTACATCGTCGCACTGCGCAGCGCCGGACGCGATGCCGAGGCCGATGCGGAACTGGCCCGCTTCCATCTGGCGTACCCCGGCGAAGCGGTGCCGGACGCCGCCCGGCACGTCGGGCGTGCCGACGGGGCCCCCGGCGCGCCCTGAGCCGGTATCGGCGCGCCGATGGGCGCGCAGCGGCTAAGATGCGGCTCACATGAGCTACATCGACCGCAACCTGCTGGATGGAGAAACCATCGTCTTTCGCACGCGCCTGCACTGGCTGCTCTTCGTCTGGCCGGTGTTGTTCGCTGCCGCGCTGGTGGTGCTGGCGGCGCTGATCTACGGCAATTCCGTCAACGCCCGCGCCTTGGCCGCCGTCCCGCTGCTGGCCGCGGTCGCGCTGGTCCTGGGCGCCTATATCAGGCGCCAGAGTTCCGATTTCGCCGTGACCAACAAACGGGTCATGCTCAAGATGGGCGTATTCAGCACGCGCTCGATCGAGCTCATGCTCGGCAAGATCGAGGCCATCGCCGTCGACCAGAGCCTGGCCGGGCGCATGTTCGACTTCGGCGACATCGTCGTGACCGGCAGCGGGGGCACCAAGGAGGCCTTCTCGCGCATCGAGGCGCCGCTGGCGTTTCGCCGCGCGGTGCAGTCGGTGAGCGACGCGCGGCCCGGTCCGGCCTAGTCACGGGGAGGACAGCACCATGCAGCAGCGCAAGTTCGCCAACACGGGCCTTGCCGTGTCGTCGCTGTGCCTGGGCACGATGACCTTCGGGCTGCAGACGGACGAGACCGTCGCGCATGCGATCCTGGACAAGGCAGCCGCTGCCGGCGTCGATTTCATCGATGCCGCCGACGTGTATCCGCTGGGCAGCGGCTACGAACTGGCCGGCCGCACGGAGGAGATCCTCGGGCGCTGGCTCAAGGGCAAGCGCAGCCGCTACATCGTCGCCACCAAGGCGGTCGGCGCGATGGGCCCGCTCAGCTGGGAGAAGGGCGCGTCGCGCAAGCACCTGCTCGATGCCATCGAGGCGTCGCTGCGGCGCCTGGGCACCGATTACGTCGACCTGTACCAACTGCATTCGGACGATCGCGACACGCCCATCGACGAGACGCTGGGCGCCCTCGACGACATCGTGCGCGCCGGCAAGGCGCGGTACGTCGGCGTGTCCAACTTTCTCGCCTATCGACTCGCGCTCGCCCTGGGGCGCGCCGATGCGACGCGGCGCGTCCGGTTCGTGTCGGTGCAGCCACGCTACAACCTGCTGTTTCGCCAGGTCGAGCGCGAGCTCCTGCCGCTGGCCGCCGAGCAGGGCCTGGCGGTGATTCCCTACAACCCGCTCGCCGGCGGCCTGCTCACGGGCAAGCATCGGCCGGGCGAAGCGCCCCGGGACGGGCGTTTCAGCCCGGTCGTCGGTGCGGCCGGGGCGATGTACCAGGAACGCTACTGGCACGAGCGCGAGTTCGCCACGGTGGAGAAGCTGCGCGCGATCGCCGCGCAGGCGGCCCTGCCGATGCCGACCATGGCGGTGGCCTGGGTGCTCGCCAATCCCGCGATCACCGCGGCGATCATCGGCGCCAGCCGGCCCGAGCAGCTCGATGCCACGCTGGCAGCAGCCGAACTGCGCCTCGATCCGGCGCTCAAGGCGGCCCTGGACGAGGTGTCGGTGGAGTACCGGTGGGGAGATGCGCCGCGCTGAGATGGAATTGCCTCTCCCGCGGTGCGGGAGAGGGGTGATGTGGCGGTCTTTCCGTGCAGGGGCCTACGCGGCCATCTGCAGCGGTAGCGGCGTGCGGATCAGGTAATCGAATGCCGACAGCGCTGCCTTGGCCCCGTCGCCGGTGGCGATGATGATCTGCTTGAACGGCACGGTGGTCGAATCGCCGGCGGCGAAGACGCCGGGCACGCTCGTGTGGCCCTTGGCATCGACGACGATCTCGCCGTAGCGGCTCAGCTCCAGGCTGCCCTTGAGCCACTCGGTATTGGGCACCAGGCCGATCTGCACGAATACCCCCGCGAGCGCGACGCTGTGGACTTGGCCGCTGGCCCGGTCGATGTAGCGCAAGCCGTTGACGCGGGCGCCGTCGCCCGTGATCTCGCTGGTCTGGGCATTGGTGTGCACCGTCACGTTGTGCAGGCTGTTCATCTTCGCCACCAGCACGGCGTCGGCCTTGAGCTGCGGGGCGAATTCGAGCAGAGTGACGTGCTCGACGATGCCCGCCAGGTCGATCGCCGCCTCGACGCCGGAGTTGCCGCCGCCGATCACCGCTACGCGCTTGCCCTTGTAAAGCGGGCCATCGCAGTGCGGGCAATAGGCCACGCCGCGGTTGCGGTAGGTCTGCTCGCCGGGGACGTCGACGTTGCGCCAGCGTGCGCCGGTGGCCAGGATGACCGAGCGGGCCGATAGCCGGGCGCCGTTGGCCAGTTCCAGCTGGGCCAGCCCGCCGGGCTCGTCGGCCGCGATGAGCCGCTGGGCGCGCTGGGCGGTCATGATGTCGACATCGTAGCGCCGCACGTGCTGCTCGAGCTCGGCGACGAAGCGCGGGCCTTCGGTTTCGGCCACGGAGATGAAGTTCTCGATCCCCATGGTGTCGAGCACCTGGCCGCCGAAGCGCTCGGTGACGATCCCGGTGCGGATGCCCTTGCGTGCGGCGTAGATGGCCGCCGCGGCGCCCGCCGGTCCGCCGCCGACGATGAGCATGTCGTAGGGGGCCTTGGCCGCCAGCCGGGCGGCATCGCGTGCCGCGGTGCCCGTGTCGAGCTTGGCCAGGATCTCCTCCACGCCCATGCGTCCCTGCCCGAACGGCGCGCCGTTCAGGTAGACCGAGGGCACCGCCAGGATGCCGAGACGCTCGACCTCGGCCTGGAAGAGGGCGCCGTCGATCGCCACGTGGCGGATGCGCGGGTTGAGCACCGACATCGCGTTGAGCGCCTGCACCACGTCCGGGCAGCTCTGGCAACTGAGCGACATGTAGGTCTCGAAGCGGTAATCGCCCTCCAGCGCGCGGATGCGCTCGACCAGCTCGGCATCGAGCTTGGGCGGATAGCCGCCGACCTGCAGCAAGGCGAGCACCAGGGACGTGAACTCGTGGCCGGTGGGGATGCCCGCAAAGCGAACGCCGATGTCCGTGCCGGTGCGCTCGATGGCGAACGAGGGCGTGCGCCCATCGGCGTCGGGTGCGGCGTCCTCGACCAGGGTGACGCGGCCGGACTGCGCCGCCACGTCGCGCAGCAGCGCGAGCATCTGCTGGCCCGCCTCGCCCGCGTCGGCCGCGGCGCGCAGCGCGATCGGCTGGGTGATGCGCTCCAGGTAGGCCTTGAGCTGGGACTTCAGGTCGGCGTCGAGCATGTTCGTCCTTCCGGGGAGGCCCCGCGGCGGCCGCACGGCCCGGTCGGGCAGGCGCGGCTGCGGCGCGGGGCGTTGGGGCCTTGGATCAGATCTTGCCGACGAGGTCGAGCGAGGGCCGCAGCGTCTTCTCGCCTTCCTTCCACTTGGCCGGGCACACCTCACCCGGGTGGGAGGCCACGTACTGGGCGGCCTTTACCTTGCGCATCAGTTCCTTGGCGTCGCGGCCGATGCCGTTGTCGTGGATCTCGCACAGCTTGATCTGGCCTTCGGGATTGACGACGAAGGTGCCCCGCAGCGCCAGGCCCTCGTCCTCGATCATGACCTCGAAATTGCGCGTCAGGCGCCCGGTCGGGTCGCCGATCAGCGGGTATTCGACCTTGCGGATGGCGTCGGACGTGTCCTTCCAGGCCTTGTGCGCGAAATGCGTGTCGGTAGACACGCCGTAGATCTCGACGCCCAGCTTGCGGAATTCGGCGTAATGGTCGGCCAGGTCCTCGAGTTCGGTCGGGCAGACGAAGGTGAAGTCGGCGGGGTAGAAGACGAACACCGACCACTTGCCGCGGATCGATTCGTCGCTCACGTCGACGAACTTGCCGTCGTGGTACGCGGTGGCCTTGAAGGGCTTCACATGGGTGTTGATCAGCGACATTGCGTGGCTCCAGAGGTGGGTGGGACAGCTCGAGTAGGACAGATCTATTAAGACCGCTTGCGTGGCACGGCTCGCATGGCACCGGTTCCGTGGCGCCGATGGCGGGAACCCGCGCGGCGCGCCGGTCCCCGCCCAGGGCCCAGTGCGCATATTGCCTGCTCGCCGTTGATTAATCCAATGAATAATAAGTGTCTAGTTAATCGTTTTATTCGATAATACGCCTTCCGGCGCCGAAGCGGCCGCCGGCGGCGCGCACTCCGGTGCCGGGCCGCACGTCCACCGGGCGCGGCGCGGCCAGCGTGCAAGTGCGCGTTCAGGGTCATCCGATCGGCCTTGGTCCGGCGCACAAGACCGCACATGGCGGGATTCGTTCACCCGGTCGCGCCGGTCCGTATGCATGACCCGCGCAACGACATCGCGTGACCCGTCGCCCGATGGCGGCGCATTTGCATGCAAAGGTATGAGGCCCGCTCGCGGTGCCGGCGCTACGGTGCGTGCCTGAGCTTCCCAATCATCGCTCCGCCCGAACCTGCTTCTCCTTTCGGGCCCGTCGCGCAGACCCATCGCGCGAAACACGGCGATACCGATCTAAGAAACAAGGAACATCAACCATGCGTTTCCTACGACCTGTCCTTTCATGTACATCGGTGGCGCTGCTGCTGTCCGCCTGCGGCGGCGGCTCCACCTCCGCGACGAGCCCGACCGCCGGCGCCGCCGTGGTCGCCGTTACCGAGACCTACGGGCATCACGCACCGGCGATCTCCTCGGTAGTGCCCGCTGCAGCCACCGCCCATTCCGCGGCCTTCACCCTCACCGTGAACGGCAGCCGCTTCGAAACCTCCTCCGTGGTCATGTGGAACGGCATCGCGCTGCCCACGACCTATGTCGATTATTCGAAGCTGACCGCATACGTCACCGCAGCCGCCGTCGCCGCATCCGGCAGCGCGAGCATCACGGTGGCCGATCCGGCGCCGCGCGGCAGCTCGACCGCTGTCACCTTCGATATCACCGCAGCCAATCCGGTGCCCGCCATCTCGGCGCTGGTTCCGACCGGTGTCACCGCCGGGTCCGCCGCGTTCACGCTGACCGTCGACGGCACGGGCTTCGTCTCCGGGTCCTATGTCGTCTTCAAGGGCATCGTCATACCGACCACGTTCGTCAGTGACGCGCAGCTCACGGCCGCCGTGCCCGCCGCCCAAGTCGTCGGTGCCGGCAGTGCCAGCGTGACCGTCGACAGTCCGGTGCCGGGCGGAGGCGTATCCAATGCCTCGGCCTTCGCCATCAACGGCACCAATCCGGCACCGGTACTCACGGTTCTGGCGCCGGCGAGCGCCACGGCCGGCGGAGCGTTGTTCACGCTCACGGTCACCGGCTCGGGCTTCGTACCGGCCTCGAAGGTCGAATGGAACGGCACCGCCCTGTCGACCACGTATGTCAGCGCCACGTCCTTGACGGCGTCGGTGCCGGCGGCCGACATCGCCAGCGGCGCGAGCGACAAGGTCACGGTCGTCACGCCTGCACCGGGTGGCGGAACCTCGGCCTCGGCCAGCTTCACGGTGAACAGCGCCAATCCCGTCCCGGCCATCAGCTCGCTGGCACCGGCCAGCGCCGCCGCAGGCGCGGCCGGGCTGAAGCTGACCGTCGACGGCAGCGGCTTTGTAGCGGCATCGACCGTCGATTGGAACGGGACCGCCCTTGCGACCACCTACGTCAATGATGCCCAGCTGACCGCCACGCTGCCGACGGCCGATCTTGCCGCCGCTGGCACGGGCAGCGTCACCGTGCACTCGCCCACTCCGGGCGGCGGCGCATCGGGCGCATCGACCTTCACGATCACCGCGACCAACCCGGCGCCGACCATCAGTTCGCTGTCCCCGACCACGGCCACGGCAGGCGGGGCGGCATCGACGCTCACCGTCAATGGCGGCGACTTCATCGCCTCGTCGAGCGTGATGTGGAACGCGACAGCGCTTGCCACCACATACGTCAGCGCCTCGAAGCTCACCGCGCAGTTGCCGGCATCGGCGATCGCCAGCGCCGGTACGGCCAGCGTCACGGCCAAGAACCCGACGCCCGGCGGCGGCACCTCCAGCGCGCAGACGTTCACGGTCACCAGCGCCAACGCGCTGCCCGTCATCGCCTCGCTCGCTCCGGCCACCGCCACGGCGGGGGGAGCAGCGTTCACCCTGACGGTCAACGGCACCGGCTTCGTGTCGACCTCCAAGGTAGACTGGAACGGCACGGCCCTGCCGACGACCTTCGTCAGCGACAAGCAGCTCACCGCCGCCGTCACGGCAAGCGATATCTCCGGCGTTGCCAGCGACAGTGTGACGGTCGTCAGCCCGGCCCCCGGCGGTGGCACCTCGGTCGCGTCGACGTTCACGGCGACCTCGGCCGTCACCACGGCCTGCGCGCAGGACGCCGCCAGCCTGTTGCTGGCGACGATCGCGACGAATGCGTCGGACGCGTACACTTCCGATACGGTCGCCAACAACACCTGTTCGGTGGACACCACGTACGGCAGGGTCAACGGGGTTTGCGACAGCCCCTATGCGATCCAGGTCAACGCCTACGGAAAGCCGCCCGCGAGCCTTACCTTCTCGATGTGGGCCAACAGCCAAAGCTGCTGGGGCATCACGGTCGACGAGGCGTCGGACGCCAACAATGTCTACTGGAACAGCCCATTGGCCACGCGCGGCTTCTCGTTCGGCGTCAACGGGCGGTTGACCTCGTCGGGCGGGATCCTGGTCTCGGCCTTGGATGCCCAGTATGCAAGCGCGACCACGCATTGCCCCACCACCGGCACCGCCGAAAGCGTATGCGCCAAGTGGTCGATGAACGTTCCCGGCGCGGAACCCCAGTCGGCAGCCAATACCTCCACGACGACCTACACCAAGTGGGACGCCCTGGTGGACATCTACTTCCACGCGGTGGCCGAGCCGACCGGGGGTCAGAGCGCAACCTTCGATCTGCAGATCTATCAGATGGTCGGCGATTTCGAAGTGGGCGGGCTCTCGAATTGGGCGAACTACATAGTCGCCAAGCACACGACGAAGACGATCGGCGGCGTCCAGTACCTCGTATCGGTCAACATGGGGAATCCGGACACCGAGGGCAGTGCTTGGGTAGGGTCCGGGGGCACGCTCAATTGCGTCTCCATGGTCCCGCTCCCGACCTATGCGACGAGTCCCGCGGGTTCCGGCAGTTTTCTGTGGGGCA
>Ga0116231_10008730_pt1 | contig 17600 bp, 14 predicted proteins | sample S1TSphgellanicum_2_FD_89695 | JGI IMG/M metagenome (GOLD analysis project Ga0116231, IMG submission 89695) | Host-associated microbial communities from peat moss isolated from Minnesota, USA - S1T2_Fd - Sphagnum magellanicum MG | ecosystem: Host-associated > Plants > Peat moss > Unclassified...
CCGAGCCCCTGTGGCCAGAATCAGCCGCCCAAAACGCAAGTCGCGCCTCTCCCTGCCGCGCTCCAAACACAGCCATCCCGCAGCAGGAGCGTCAACCACCTCAAACCCCTGCCAAACCTCGCAACCCGAGGCTTGCAACCGCGCCTTCCAGCGTAAGTACGACATGCCATGCGGATACTGGCGCGCCGTCTCCTCCCGAAATCCGCGCCAGATCTGCCCCCCCGCGGCTGGATTGTTATCCACCAGACACACCCGCAATCCAGCCTCAGCAGCTACGCTAGCGGCTGCAATGCCTCCCGGACCGGCTCCAACGACCACCACATCGAATGCCGCACTCATCCGGTCACCACCCGCATTCCCGGCGAGCACTCCAACTGGCAACTACGCTGGTGCGGTTCGCCATCGACAGTCACCCGGCACTCCATGCAAATACCCATGCCGCACAACGGACCACGCGCCTCTCCACCCACAGACAACCGGCATGATGCGCCAGCCATCGTCACCGCCGCCGCCACGCTCGTACCCGGCACGACTTGGACCGGCCTGCCGTTGACCGTGATGGAAATGCCGATTCCGTTCAACTCGCCCCCCCGGTCACCAGCATCCCGCCGTTCAAGGGGTGCGGAAATCCAACTGGCTCGACCAAACATTGCGTACAATTTCGTATATTACACCGGCGCCACGCAAATGGCGTCTCATTTCAGCGCAACCTTAGCGACAGAACAGATGGCGGAATCAGGCCAAAGAGTTCCACCACCGTTTCCTCTCTCCGATCTCGAAGCAAAAGCCGGAATGGTCGTGCCATCGAATTTCGAGTGTTGCGCCCGCCTTGACGAGGGCCTCGAACGATGGCGCATGGATAGGGTGGTTTGACCGTTCGAGGCGGGGGAAAGCAAACACCCTTCTTCAATCGAAACAGTCAAGATGCCGCATCCTGCAGCTTCGGGAATGAAGTCCGATGTCTCGATTGAAACAGAAGAACGGACGTATGCCGACCAGCGCCTCAATGGAGGAGAGGAATCGCCTTGAGCCCGCACTGAGCAACTTGGAACAGATTGCCGACCGGGCAAAACGGATACTTCGTGCAAGCAAGTTTGTGTTGCCCACTCAAGTAGCTCTTAGTGATTCAAGCGAGATGCTTGAACGCCCTTCCTTGCCTCTACAAGATTGCAGGCGCGAACCACAAGGCATGAAAGTCGGCAACAGGCAACAACAGGAGAACGATCATCGAAAAGCCAAATGCTGAGAAGCCGGGTTCCGGATTGGGGCCGAAACCCGAGCCAAAAGACGACAAGAATTCCCTGAAGACACTGGCAATGCCTGAGTTGATGAAAAAGCTCGGCACCACTGCTGACGGACTTACGCAAGCCGAGGCCGTGAAACGAACAGCGCAGTATGGGCCAAACCAACTCGAGGAAAAAAAGACCAACGAATACCTGAAGTTCCTCTCCTACTTCTGGGGTCCCATTCCATGGATGATCGAAGCGGCTGTAATCCTCTCCGGACTTGTCCGCCACTGGCTCGACTTCTTCGTCATCTTTTTGCTCCTCTTGTCCAATGCCTTGGTAGGATTCTGGGAAGAGCACCAGGCAGGCAATGCCATTGCCGCCCTCAAAGCCCGGCTGGCTATTCTGGCGAAAGTCAAGCGCGATGGTAAATGGGTCAATCCGAAGGCCACCGAGTTAGTCCCCGGTGATGTCATTCGCCTCCGTCTGGGAGACATTGTTCCGGCTGACGCACGCCTGCTTGACGGCGACTCCATTCAAGTAGATCAGTCCGCCCTGACCGGTGAGTCTTTGCCGGTGACAGCCAACGCCGGCGGCGCCGTCTACTCCGGTTCAGTCATCCGCCAGGGTGAGATCGACGCCATCGTCTATGCAACCGGAACGGACACGTACTTCGGCAAGACTGCGCAATTAGTGGAGCAGGCTCATACGGTCAGCCACTTCCAAAAGGCGGTAATGAAGATCGGCGACTACCTCATTGTTCTGGCGGTAGCGCTCGTATTGGTTATTCTCGTCGTCGCCCTCTTCCGTCATGAGAAGGTCCTCACAACTCTGGAGTTCTGCCTCGTCCTCCTGGTGGCGGCGATCCCCGTTGCGATGCCGACTGTGCTATCGGTAACCATGGCCGTTGGAGCGCGTCTACTCGCCAAGAAAGAGGCGATCGTAACCCGGCTTTCTGCCATTGAGGAACTCGCCGGCGTCGATGTTCTCTGCTGTGACAAGACCGGCACACTTACGCAAAACAAACTTACGCTGGGCGATCCTTTCTGCGTAGATGGAATTGCTCCTACCGATGTCGTCTTGTGGGCTGCGCTGGCTTCTCGCGCCGAAGACAAGGACACCATTGACCTCGCGGTCATCGGCGGTATCAAAGATGACAAGGCGCTCAAGAGTTGCCAGGTCCTTCACTTCATGCCCTTCGACCCGGTGCACAAGCGCACCGAAGCCACTGTCAAAGGATCGGACGGGAAGCAATTCTTTGTAGCCAAGGGCGCTCCGCAGGTCATCCTGCAAATGTCGACGAATGCCGCCGATGTCAAGCCAGCCGTGGAAAAAACAATCCTGGAATTCGCCAGTCGCGGCTTTCGATCGCTGGGAGTGGCAAGGGCCGATGAGCAAGACAAATGGAAGTTTGTCGGCGTACTGCCCTTGTTCGATCCGCCTCGTGTGGATGCCAAAGAAACCATCGCCAACGCCATCCAAATGGGCATCAAGATCAAGATGGTCACGGGAGATCAGATTGCCATTGCCCGTGAGACGTCAAAGCAACTCGGTTTGGGAACCAATATCCTGGATGCCGGCGCGCTTGGCGACACAAGCAAGAAAGCTTCCGCGCAAATCACCGAAGAGATCGAAAAGGCGGACGGCTTCGCACAGGTATTCCCCGAGCACAAGTTTTTTATCATCAACGCACAGCAGGACTCGGGCCATATTGTCGGAATGACAGGCGATGGAGTCAACGACGCGCCCGCGTTGAAGAAAGCCGACTGCGGCATTGCTGTCTCCGGCGCCACCGACGCAGCGCGAGCGGCAGCATCGATCGTCCTTCTCACTTCTGGGCTCTCCGTAATCATCGATGCCGTCAAGGAGAGCCGCCGCATCTTCCAGCGGATGAACAGCTACGCAATCTACCGCATAGCGGAAACGTTGCGCGTCCTGTTCTTCATGACTCTGGCCATCCTGGTCTTCAATTTTTACCCGGTAACAGCAGTCATGATCGTGATGATTGCACTGCTCAACGACGGGGCAATCCTATCGATTGCCTATGACAACGTTCTGTATAGAAACCAGCCTGAAGCCTGGAATATGCGGCTTGTGCTCGCCATCTCCACCGTCCTGGGAGTCGTAGGAGTGGTTGCCGCGTTTGGCCTGTTCTATCTCGCCGAGCGCGTATTCCATTTCGACCGCGCCCACGCCCAGACGCTGATGTATTTAAAGCTGTCTGTCGCCGGACATCTGACCATCTTCCTCACCCGCACCCGCGGTCCATTCTGGTCCATCCGCCCCGCAAAGATTTTGTGGATGGCTGTCCTGGGTACCCAGGCCATCGCCACGCTGATCGCAGTCTACGGAATTTTCATGACGCCGCTGGGGTGGAAGTGGGCAGGCTTCGTCTGGGGCTATGCGATCGTATGGGCGCTCGTCAATGACCGGATCAAGCTCCTCGCTTACCGTATCTTCGATCCTCAAAAGACTCAGGCGGCACATCCCGACGCTTCACTCGATACTCGAGTGGCGCCGAATCAAAGCCCCAAGGAAGACACAACTACAATTGCCGCGCGGGCCTTTGAACTCTACCAGCAAAGGGCCAAGGGCGAGAGCCAGCAGGATCAAGACTGGCTTGAAGCGGAGCGTGTTACCCACCTAGAAGCGGCGGCAAAGAATAAGACCGCCTAAGTGCAGCGCGGGAGTCACGGGACACGATGAAAATCGAATCGAAGAGATACGTTGCGCCACCCAGTCATATGCTGGATTCGTGCGAGTGAGCTACCGCCGCCCCCATTAACCCAGTGACAGAATGACGATCAACAGTTGTTGAATCAGCGCGTGAGAGATTTCAGCGCACCGCGGCAAGTTCACGATTCGTCGAACCGAGACGCACTTATCCTACTCTTTCAGGGCAAGGCAGCTTCCGGCAAAGATGCCGCCGTATACAGCCGAGTTTGTTCCCTAGGTTGGCCGCCTGCGAGGCCTTCTTTTACCATGGCGTGAAGCAACGGGAAGATCCTCGTGCGGGCAGATCACTCGTCGCGCCGGGCAGTCCTGGCACCTCTAAATCTGAGGCGGCCGTCAAGAGCCCTCCTTGCCAGCCACGGCGGGTGACAAGGCAGCTTTCTCCTCATGTCCACCGAATTGGAAGCGAAGCGCGGATAAAAGCTTGTCTCCGAAATCGCCTTCGCCTCGCGAACTGAAGCGTTCAAAGAGCGCAGCGCTTAGCACGGGAGCCGGAACCGACTCGTCGGTCGCCGCCTGGATTGTCCAGCGGCCTTCTCCCGAGTCCGACACACGCCCCGCGTACTTCGCCAGGTCAGGACTATCGAGTAACGAGATCGCGGCCAGATCAAGCAGCCAAGAGGCGATGACGCTCCCCCTGCGCCAGACTTCAGCTATGTCGGCAATATTCAGATCGTATGGGTAGTATTCGGGATGGCGAAGCGGTGTTGTCTCCGCGTCTATTGTCTGCTTCTGTTTGCCGGCGTTGGCATGGTGAAGGATGTTCAAACCTTCCGCATACGAGGCCATCATGCCGTACTCGATTCCGTTATGAACCATCTTGACGAAGTGTCCGGCTCCGCTGGGACCGCAGTGTAAATACCCGTGTTCTGCTGTGCCGCCCACCTTCTCTCGCCCTGGTGTGCGGGACGCAGAATCGATGTTCGGAGCAAGCGCAGAAAAGATGGGCTCGACGCGCTTCACAACCGCATCCTCCCCGCCGATCATCAGACAATAGCCTCGCTCCGATCCCCAGACGCCGCCACTGGTCCCAGCGTCCACATAATGGATGCCCTTAGGCTCGAGTTCAGCAGCGCGGCGGATGTCATCGTGATAGTAGGAGTTGCCGCCATCGATGATCACATCGTCCTTTTCGAGGAATGGTATGAGCGCCTTCAGCGTTTCATCGACCGCGGCGGCTGGCACCATCATCCAGATCGCGCGTGGAGCCTTCAATGTCCTCGCAAAGTCTTCCATCGACGTTGCGCCGACTGCACCGTCTTTGACCAGCGCTTGGGCAGCCTCCGGATGAACGTCGTAAGCAACGCACCGGTGACCGGCCCGCAGAAGACGCTGCACCATGTTTGATCCCATCCTGCCTAATCCGATCATGCCTAATTCCATTGAGGTTTTCCTTTCTACCGGACCTGAAGTTCGAGAGGCTGCTGTTCCAGTGCTCGCACTTTGTTTATCCTGCGTTGGTGGCGTTCGGCTCCGCTGAATCTCGCCGTTAGAAAAGTCTCAATCAATTCCCAGGCGAGTGCCGGACCAACGACTTGCCCGCCCAAAGAGAAGACGTTCATGTCGTCGTCCTCCACACCCTGGTGGGCAGAGAACACATCGTGGATGAGTCCGGCGCGTACGCCGGCAACTTTGTTGGCCGCGATCGATGCACCCACTCCGCTGCCGCAGAGTGCGATCCCGCGCTCAACCTCTCCGCAAGCAACTGCCCTCGCCAGCGGAATGATGTAATCCGGGTAGTCGTCTCCCGCGGTCAACTGATGCGCGCCGAAGTCCACGACCTCATAGCCTGCGCCGCGCAGTTGATCCGCAACTCGCTCCTTTAAGAGGAATCCTCCGTGATCCGACCCGATTCCCACTCGCATCATGCATTCTCCTTTGGGCCGGCGTAGCCCTCGCTGCAATGAGTTTCGCCGCTCTCTCGACAGCGATTACAGCCAGGATGTTCGCACGTATCGGTCTCTGTCATGCGTATGGGTTTCGAATGCGATCGCAATCGATGATTCAATCGACCGGCATAGGGATCGGTCCGACATGTTGAGGAGAGGTTGTTCAGGAGCACCCACTTTCGTAGCTATTTGTAAACCCTGATGGAACTTGACGGATGGTCTCGATTGACCGGACTCGCGGACGCATCGTCACGGATAGTTCCAGATGGGAGTCTTGGACCGCAAGGCCTTCTACGTCGGAGGCTCGGGTGCGCGACCGTTACTTGGACCCTCAAACGCTGGGACACTTCAAGACATCGTGCCTCTTAAGATTGAGCTCCGACCCGACGGAACGCCTGCTGCAAGCCATGAGAACTGGTTACCAAACTTGAGCGAAACAACCTTATATCCATTGCGCTTTGAGCCGATCTTTCAGTACCGGTTATGGGGTGGACGGCGATTGTCCGATCTGCTTCCCGTCACGCTGCCCGATGGTCCTGTTGGCGAAGCATGGATACTGAGCGATCGCGAGGATTATCCGAGCCGGGTAGCCAATGGGCCGCTGAAGGGGTGCACTCTCGGCCAAGTGATGGAACAATCTCAGGAACAACTGATGGGCAGGTTGGCGATGCGCTTCCATCGCTTTCCGCTTCTCCTCAAGTTTCTTGACGTTCTCGAGATGCTTTCCGTACAAGTACATCCAAGTAATAAAAACCGGGAACTCATCCCAGCCGGCGAAACTTCGAAGACAGAGGCTTGGGTTGTGATTGAGGCGCAAAGTGGATGCCGAATCTACGCTGGCCTGCAACCCGGCACCACTCAAGCCGATCTGCAATCTGCTCTCGCAAGCGGAGACGTCGCAAGACGACTGCTGGCTATCGATCCGAATCCAGGGAACGCCATACTCATACCCGCCGGAACAGTTCATACGCTGGGCGACGATGTCGTCGTCTTTGAAGTTCAGCAAAACAGCGACGTGACCTTTCGTCTCTTCGATTGGGGTCATATAGATTCGAAAACGGGACAGCCACGTCCTCTCCAAGTTGATAAGGCACTTGCATGTATTGATTTTGAGAAGAGTGCAGGCGGCCTGGTGATGCCTATCGTCGAGGCCACAGCACCTGTGGTGCGCGAAAGGCTCTTTGATACCCACCACTTCCGGCTATGGCGTTTGCACGGAAGGGATCCTTTCAGCGTGGGCGCGGCGGGCGTGCCGCGGGTTCTGGTTTGCCTTCAAGGCTCCGGCTGCGTAGCGCACAACACCATAAGTTATGCCGTCGGAAAAGGCGATGTATGGCTTTTGCCTGCAGTGGTGGGAGTATGTCCGTTTCGACCCGCGGGAGAAATGACTCTGCTGGAGATCGCAATCCCGGAATGACGGGCCGTCGGCGAAATCGCGCCAAACCTGCGGCTTGATCGCAACTCTAAGAAATTCAGAAATGGATGGATGATGAAAAAGCTCATTGTTTTCGATCTCGACGGAACACTTGCGGCAAGCAAATCGCCCCTCGATGCGGAGATGGCGAATCTCCTGCGCGATCTACTCGAGGTCGTCGAAGTCGCCGTCATTTCAGGAGGCGCTTGGCTCCAGTTCGAGCGGCAGGTACTTTCACATCTTCCCCACAATTCACTCCTGGCAAAGCTTTCCATTCTTCCCACCTGCGGTACGCAATTTTTTCAATACCAGGGATCCTGGAAGAAGCTTTACGCGGAGGACTTCCACTCAGATGAAAAGGAGAAAATCGTTTCGTCGCTCCACAAAGCGGTCGCAACTGCCGGCTTCTCAGTAGAGAAGACGTGGGGAGAAACGATTGAAGATCGTGGCAGCCAAATTACCTACTCCGCATTGGGTCAACAAGCACCATTGGATGAGAAAGTGAAATGGGATCCCGACTTCGCCAAGCGCAAAAAGATCAAGACGGTCCTCGACCTCCTGATTCCTGAGTTCGCAGTTCGCATCGGAGGCGCTACGTCAATCGATGTCACCAAGCCGGGCATCGACAAAGCTTACGGCATCAAGAAGCTTCGCGACATCCTTGGCATTGCAATACAGGACATGATCTATATCGGCGACGCCTTGTTCGTTGGGGGCAACGACTATCCAGCCAAGCAGGCGGGAGTGATCTCCATTCCAATCCGCAGCCCGGATGAAACGAAAAGAGTCATTGAAGCGATCATTGCCTGCTTGGGTCCAGAACAGAAAGCGCGATCCTTTCAGGTGGAACGATGAGCGGCGCATTCACGAACGCAGCATTGACCGGCGACCTCAAACTGCACCGCCTGGCGATGCTGATGGAACCCGAGCCGGGAAATCCCCAGGAAGTGGAAGGCGTCCTCAATCCCGCTGCCGTTCGTGGGCCCGATGGGAAGCTCTATCTCTTTCCACGGTTGGTGGCAAAGGATAATTACTCGCGCATCGGCATAGCGCGCGTGGTTTTCAGTCAACACGGCGACCCCGAGTGCGTCGAGAGGCTTGGCATTGCATTGGAGCCCGAAGCCGATTATGAACGCCGCCCCAATGGTGGTGGAGGCTGCGAAGATCCGCGGGTCACCTACGTCGAACCTCTCAATCGCTACATCATGACCTATACGGCGTTTTCTCCTGAAGGTCCAAGAATCGCGCTCGCCGAGTCCGAGGACCTCTTCCATTGGAGGCGGCTCGGACTCGCAACCTACGCTCATTGGCACGGCATCGAATTGGGAAATATCGATGACAAGGATGCGAGCCTCTTCCCGCTTGCCATCCCAAACTCATCAGGGACCTTGGAACTGGGGATGCTGCATCGTCCACTCTTTCCGGGTACACGACCGGAAGAGACTTGCCTCCATCCCGCAGTTCGTAAAGTGGATCTTGACCGCGAGAGCATCTGGATTTCCTATTGCCCCGCCGCCCTTGAAAGCCGCAAGCCAGATCGATTCAGCCGATTCACTTCCCATCACCGATTGGCAAAACCTGTTTCACCCTGGGAGCGGCTCAAGATCGGCGCTGGAACACCGCCAATCTTAACCAGGCATGGTTGGCTGATCGTTTACCACGGCGTGAGTGAAGCGAACAGCACCGCCGGAGCAAAGCACCCTCTCTGCTACTCAGCCGGAGTGATGGTCCTCTCGGAGCGAAATCCTAGAGTAATACGCTATCGATCCAAAGAGCCCGTACTGACTCCGACGCTGCCTGAGGAAAAAGACGGCACCGTAGCCAATGTTGTCTTTCCCACCGGCATCGACCGGCGCGATGATCTCGGAACCCCAGACCGCTTCGACATCTACTATGGCATGGCCGACAACCGCATCGGGGTCGCGCGCCTTGATTTGCCTGAGCAACTGCCCGCGGGAGTTGATGCCGATCCACAAGAGGCGCAAGTTTGAAGCGTGTTGTGGAGAGTGTGCATGAACGCCAGTGCGTCATCGGCGATGGCGGACGATACGGGTATGCTCCAATTTTAAAAAGCGTGTCGCCGATTTTCGGGCATCTTCCAGGAGCGCGATTTCATCACATTCGCCTTCAAGGATAGGGCCGTTCCGCCATGGAGAGGTATCAATATGACGATTCAAATGCACCAAGAAGATGACGGAGACGCGCTAGTGGTTCAGGTCAGCGACACGTTAACGAACGCCGATTTTAAGAGCCTCGGTTCGGAGTTTCAGCGGCTCGTCCAGCAGCGAGGGCGAGTTCGCGTGCTCTATGAATTGAATGACTTTCATGGCTTGGATGGACCGGCGCTTTGGGATGAAATCCGCTTCGATTTCAAAAACTTCGCCGACGTCGAACGGATCGCCATCGTTGGGGATCGCCGATGGGAGCACTGCGCCGAAGCGCTATGGAAGCCATTCACCCTAGCCAGGGTCCGATACTTTCATCACGCCGACGCTCTCTAAGCGCGAGAGTGGTTGAGAGAGTCATCGTAGTTAGTCAGCGATAAGGCACAACTCTTCCCAGGTACCCGGAACTGGAACAGGAAACGAGTGTATCGAAATGAATTCGCAAATACTCATAGAAACAGTGCGACTGCTTTTCTCCAACCATAAGGGCCTGCTTGCGATGGATGAGAGCAACGGAACCTGCAATCAACGATTTGCAAAGCAGGGCATTCCGCAGACCGTCGAGGCTCGCAGAGCATACAGGGAATTGATCGTAACCACGCCACGATTGGGAGATTGCATCGGTGGCGCAATCCTCTACGATGAAACAATCCGCCAGCGGAAGGACGACGGCACCACCTTCGTCAAAGTCCTCACCGATGCAGGAATCACTCCCGGCATCAAGGTAGACACAGGAACCAAAGAGTTAGCTCATCACCCCAATGAAAAGGTCACCGAAGGCCTAGACGGACTGCGCGACCGCCTCGCCGAATACTTTCAAATGGGTGCGCGCTTTGCCAAATGGCGCGCGGTGATCGCAATCGGCCACGGGCTGCCAAGTTGGGGTTGTATCGAAGCCAATGCCCATGCCCTGGCCCGGTATGCTGCGCTTTGTCAGGAGGCCGGTCTCGTTCCAATCGTTGAGCCCGAGGTCATCATGGATGGGGATCATTCCTTGCAGCAATGCGACGAGGTGACAGACGAAGTCCTGAGAACGCTGTTCAGCGAACTGTTCGCGCAACGCGTCATCCTGGAAGGAATCGTCCTGAAGCCAAATATGGTGCTCCCCGGATTAACCTGCACCAGCCGACCGACGATCGACGAGATAGCCGATGCTACCGTGAACTGCTTCCTGCGAGCTGTGCCTGCCGCTGTGCCGGCGATTGCGTTTCTATCGGGCGGCCAGGCCCCGGAATTGGCTTCGGCCCGATTGAATGCAATGAACGTCAGATTCAAATCGCGCATGCCCTGGGAGTTGGCATTTTCGTTTGCCCGCGCCATACAGCAGCCCGCGCTCGAGATTTGGAACGGCCAGCCAGCGAACGTTGTAGCCGCACAGCGAGCTTTGCATCACCGCGCCCGCTGCAACCAGGCTGCGCGATGCGGAGAATACGCCGCAGCGATGGAGTGGGTTTAAGCCGTCGACCTTGCCATTCCCACAACGTCGCATTCTTTTAGCAAGCCTGCCGCGGAACGCCTCCAGATCTGCACCAGGATCCTAACCGGTCTGGCTTCTCGGACGCGGCACCGAAAGCCATCGGCCCCGACACGCAGAGCAAAAGGCTGCTGACCTGACGCCGCGCAGTTCGTTTCAAACTTGCTTTGTCTGCTGGCGACGAGCTCGGCTTGGCAGAGCGGTGATACGGCGATTCGGGTAGGGAGTCTTGCGCAAAGGCAAAGCGTTCAATATGACTACCCACCTGATCGGGCGCAAGCATGGACTCGGCGTGCCGCAACTCTCCCAGCCAAGCACCGGGCGCAGGTCGGCAAAGATAGCGTAAGCCAGGTTGAGCATGGCCTGAAACGGACGAACACCGAAGACGCTGATGGCGAACGTCCCGGCGCACTACTTGGTATCGGGCAGATTTCGCAATACCTAAGCAACGGCTTCCCCCCCGAGTTTCATGGACCCCTCCGGCATAACCAGATGAATTCTCTCGCAGGCATTCCATATATTCAGTTCAGGGTTGAGAGATCGAAACTTTTCCGTATCCTGGCCGATGGGCCGCACCATGATGCTCGCGATGACGGAATGCAAATACCCTGCGTCATTCTACTCACCGCGACCGTTATTCGCAGGATAAGAAGTCCGACACCGGGCCACCCGTCAGGAAAGGTAGAGAAGAATTTTTTGCAGCCTATGCCTCCTCGAGTGCGTAGCTCCCACCACGAATTGAGGCTAGCCTCATTGCAGACGAATTCAACCCCTAGATGGGGTGTTTTTTGTGAGACACATCTCGTTAAATACACTGGGGTGCAAAGGTCCGGAACTATTGCGGCGGGCTCAGGCAAGGAAATTCGGGCCGACGAGGCGCATGCTCAGAAATTGAACTCGAATGACCTTGATTGCACGAAAACTCCGGGGAATCATGCAAAAGGAACTCCAACCGAGGTGGCGGAGCGGTCGACTCACGAGAAAACCGCTTCCATGATGCTTTCATTCCTTTAAACTTACAGAACATCTGTGCGCAAGCATGATTTTCAATCCGCCCTACAGGAGCTGTCCTCTGGCTTTGCGATCGAACCTTATCGCTACCCTGATCCTCTTTGCCGCCGCCCTAGCGCTGCAAGGGAGGGCAGCTCTGGTGACCCTTGGCGGAAGTCTGGAAGGCGACCAGGCAAAGCACTTTACCAGTGGCGTCATGGTCTACGACTATCTGAGGACAAGCCTCGGTTCAAGTCCGGTTCGGTTTGTCGAGAGCTTTGAAGTTCAGTATCCACTTATCGCCATTGGACATTGGCCACCGATGTATTACGCGGTTCAGGCATTGTTTTACCTCGTGGCTGGCCCTTTCATTTTGAGCGCCCAGATACTGAGCGCGCTGACGGCTACAGGTATTGCCTTGCTGGTTTTCCTAAGCCTTAAAAGACAGCTCGGAAGCCTCATTGCCTGCATCGCGGCAGCCTGTTTTCTCGCAGCGCCACTTGTCCAAACAGCCGCCTGGCAGGTCATGTCCGATCTCCTCACCGGCTTTTTCGTGTACCTTGCGCTCCTCGCATTCGCGCGGCTGCTCGACTGGTCCAGCGACTGGAAAGCTGCGGTTGGATTCGCCATCTGGGCAGTGGCAGCCATTCTGACCAAAGGCTCGGCCTGGGCCTTGGGACCATTCTTCTTTCTCGCGCCGCTCATCGCCCGGCGTTCCTATTTTTTTCGGAGCCGATGGTTTCTCGTCGCACTCTCGATCGTGATTCTCTTTGGATCGGCCTTCTACTTCATAGCGGCTCGCACCGGCATTGGCTATCCCACGCGACTTTCCCATTACTTGACCGAGGGGCTCGGGAATCGCCTTGTACTGCTCAAGCTGATGGCCGGTTTCTCGCCTGCCCTGTTGATCGCAACGGCTGCGCTGGGCGCAGTCGACGCGCTCCATGCTCGATGGCGTCACGGAGACCAGTCCAAGGGAACAACCCTGACGCTCGTAGCAGCCGCCTGGGTAGCTTCGCAGTTTCTCTTCCTGACCGTGCTGCCGATGACCTTTGAACCGCGTGTACTTTTGCCCGCAATGGCGCCCATGGCAGTCCTGGCAGCAAGGTTCTTCTGCACAATGCAACATCGGATTGAGATAGCATGGCAGCGCAAGCCGCTTCTGGGAGCTGCCGCGCCTGTAATTCTTGGAGCCATCATCATAGCCACTGCCGGAGCCATTCCATCGCAGCGAGCGACAGGTTACCGTGAAACAGCCGACGCAATGGCCTATCCGTCGAACGGCGCGTTGATCCTGGTTGCGACAAACTATGAAGCGGGAGAACAGCAGATCGTCACCGAGCGTCTCTCGCACAGTCGCATTCACAAAGACGTCATCCTGCGCGGCAGCCACGTCTTGAGCGAGATCGACGCAGCCGGCAACGATACGCCGCGCTTCCAAAGTGCGGACGCCTTGCGAGCCTATCTCCTGCAAATGCCCGTGCGCTATATCGTATTGAGTAGTCCGCCATACAGCTTCAACTATCAGACTCTTGTCAACACAGCTGTCACCGGCGATCCGGCGGATTTTCATCTCCTCGCGCAGGTGCCAATCCTGAAGCAACCCGACGGTCGCGTCGGCGAGCTAAGAATCTATGAAAATCCGGCAGGGCGCGATCGTCATCCCAGCGTAGTCACAACACCCATGGGATACGATGCCGGACGCCGCATGCTGGAATATCACTGGAAATGAGCGACGGATACTCGTCGCGAAAAAAGAGACAGATCGTCGGTTGAAGCATCTCCGCGATGCATTCGCTTGAACCGAATGCATCGCGCCTTACTCCGGCCCGTCCTCGCCTGAAATGCCCGCCAGCGATGAGTGAACCTGCCGCATCTCCTGCTCGATAGGTCGCAAGCTGCTTCGCGTAAGCTCCGACCACTCATGCCTGCATAGTCCGATAATGAAGGAAAATCCGTTGTAGAAGTGATGAAACGAGTGCCGAGGAATCGCCGCCAGCATGAACAGTATCCTGCGTTCGCGCATGAGAAAGCGATAGAAGCCCATATTCAACACGCCCAGCAGCACAACAAGAGCAACCCAGGCAAGGAGCAGAGGGTGATCCGGAATCGATGCCAGCGCCACGACCAGAGAACCGACAATGTAGAGCGAGCTCAGGATATAACTCCACGCCGGCGTCTTGTCCCGGATGTAACTCGGGCGCATGGTCAGGATAAATACCGGGGACAAAAGTAGAACCACCACCAGCGGAAACATGCGAAGCCGATACGCTTCCCCGGCAAGCGCAGCTACGAAGCAACCGAGCAGAGCAACCGAAATGCGTGGCCTGACCAGGTTGCGAATCTCGCTCCACCAGCCTGCCAGCATCAGAAAAACAATCGCCAACAGCGGGATAAGCGCAGCTAAGTGCTCCTCCGCCACAAGCAGACCCGTCAGCGCTATCACCAGGAACGCCACCGTGACACTAAACCGCTGACTCAGCTTCAAATTCAGGTCGTTCGGCATAAAGCGCCTGCGCAGAATCAGCTCAGTCCAGGGAATACCCCGATCCAAAATATCTGTCTTGAAGATATTCCATAGCGACCATCGCTTCAGGTGAGTAACCTGAAGCTGCCGATCCAGCATGATTTTGCTTCCCCCCAACACCAGCCGGTAACCGAGTTCAATGTCCTCAATCGCCGGCCGTGTATAGCTCTCGTCAAAGCCGCCATGAAGTTCAAAGACTTCCCGCAGAATCGCCCCGCATCCCGTCCAAAAGGTCGATGCATTTACGTTGCCGGATTGATGCACATAAGTGTGCATCAGATTGCGATATTGAGACAGAAAGTTCCAGCAGGCCGGAAACCGGTCGTACGATCCAATCACCGCATCCAGGCTCGCATCCGACGCAAAGCACTCCTGGATTCGCTTCACTGTGTCCAGCTGCACGCAAACATCCGCATCCAGAAAGAACAAAATATCGCCCGACGCGTATTTCGATCCAAGGTTCCGCGCACACCCCGGTCCGCGGCGCCCGCCGGTTTCTACAACCCGAGTCCCGAAGCCAAGAGCCCGCTCCCGCGTATTGTCGGTCGAGCCGTCGTCAACCACGATGGTCTCAAATGGCAAAACGCTGCTCTGCCCCAGTGCCTCCAGGCATCGGGTCAGACTTTCCCCCGCGTTGTACGCAGGAATCACCACAGAAACGGAATTGGCTTGGACCGAGGAAGCAGCCATAAATTCGGTAGAAATCGAAACTCCCTTTCCTGGTGAAACCGGGGCGTTGCCAGAGATTGGACGTGTTGCGGACCCACCTTCGAGTCCTATGTCGACATGTCGCTTGCGGGGAACAGGCGAGAAACGGCCCGAAGGCTAAAATTGAAGCGCGCGCCGTGAGAAGCTGATCCAACTCCGGGCAGGCCTTGTGCCAGGACTCGTTAAACTCTCGGTCCGTTTTTTCACTGAAATAAAAAAACTCCGCCAGAAGCATGCGATGCCCCGGCGTCTCCATATGCGCCAGAATCGTATCCACCGAACTGAGATTCGAGGTCATCCCCAGCCGGAGTTCCGCCTTAGCGCGCGCGCCAATCAACCGTTCCCGAGCAATCGCCTTGATGCGGTCGGGCAGATTTACGATCGAAAGATAACCCGGACCGTAAAGAGGTGTAAATTGCGGCACCGGATCGAAGTTCTTCAAGTTATCCGCCAGATAATCGAAGAAATCCGCCAAATGCAGGACGTTGTAAATCTGAACCGTGGTATTGAAATGCGCTTTGCGCAGATTCCACTCTTGGTAGTGCTCATCGAGCCGGCGTAAGTTGCGGTCGATTTCACTCCATCTGGAGGGCCGGCGAATGTAATCGTTCAATGGGCCGATGGCATCCACGCTGCACATCACGGAAACACTCTTGAAATGAGGCCAAAGCCGCGTCACCTTCTCCGGAAGCACCGTAATATTGGTGTTGTACGAAAGCATAATCTGGCTCGCCCGTCCGGATTCGATGCAGGTCTCCAAAAGCTCAACCATCTCCGGAATAATCAAAGGCTCTCCGCCGGCGAAATGAAGGTTCTCGACCGAGGGAAGGCATTGCTCGATCAGCCACTGCACCGATTGGCGCTTGACCCAGTTATTGACTCTAAGATCCTTCAATTTCTCTACGGGCAAAGAATATCGCTTCGGCTGGACCTCGTTGTAGTGGTCGGCCCACAAGCGCGAAGCGCCCGGCCCGCACATCCGGCAGGTAAGATTGCACACGTTGCCGAGCCGGATATCCGCATAAATCACCTGGGGGGCGGTGAGAGTTCCGTCTTGCGCCGTATTTTCGAGTACCCTATCCACATGATGACGAAACTGATCGTTCATGTGGTTGCGTATGCTCTTCGCTCCCGCGCTTTCCGACTGGCGGCAACGCTCGCACGCGACAGGCCATTTCCCTTCGAGCATGCCTAGCCTAACCGCCTTCAAATCCGGCGAGTTCAGCACCTGCTCGTCCGTCAGCCCCTGGCTGATGTTGAGCGCTTTGCCCTGCGCATCGCGCAGTTGGTTGAGCGGGCCGTCGCCAGTGCAGCACAACTGGTGAAAACCCTGTTCATTGGTGAATCGATGCAACCATGGCAATGCACAAAAAGTTTTGGACTCGGTCATGATTCCTCAAGCGCAGCACACATCCTGCAAGCCAGGGATCGCCATCGCACTGTGCGATACAACCCAGGGCACAAATCGGGATTGTCACGAAGATAAACTCCCGATTTCAGATAACTCGATCATAGAGTCTCGCGGGAAACCTTCCAATCCAACAAAGGACGTAGCATGCTGTGGATTGCCTCAGTATAGTCTCCCCGCGATGTGCTCCCGTCGATGATTTCCATCGCCTGAAAATGAACTACGTCCGGCTCAGACAAATGCACCCGGGTTGGAGCCAAACTGGTCACGGAAACTTGCACCGCCATCAGTCCCTCCGAGAGTACATTGCGCGGAAATGAAACCGCGCAGCGATAACGGCCCGGTTCGCGCGGCTTACCATGCTGCGGCGTCGTCGTATCGGTAGTCCAAAGCACTTCCGTGCCCCATTCGTTGAAGATGCGAACTGCAGGAAACAACGTCATGCCGCCCACACTGACGTCGTACGTGAACTCAATCGCAAACTCCTGCCCGATATTCACGCTGGCCGCGGCCTTGCCGCTCGCGCCAACCACCCTAACCTGTCTCAGGCGCACAATTTCGTCTCCGGGCGCATGCGGCCCCTCCGGCCACACCCGCTCGCCAGTGTTCGCCTGGCCATCCTTGAGGTAGCCGGCGATCACTTCAGCCACCGGTCCGGCCATGCGCAGCTTCCCGCGGTCGATCCACAGCGCGCGCTGGCACAGACGGCTCACCGCCTGCATGCTGTGCGAAACGAAAAGCACCGTCTGCCCACTTTGGCTCAGGCTCTCCATTCGCTGCAGACACTTCTTTTGAAACTGCGCATCCCCAACCGCAAGCACCTCATCCACCAGCAGAATCTCCGGCTCAATATGCGCAGCCACAGCAAACGCCAGTCGCATATACATGCCGCTCGAGTAATGCTTGACCGGACTGAGCAGAAACTCGCCCACGCCGGAAAATTCGACGATCTCCGCTTCGCGTCGCCGAATCTCGCTCTCCTTCATCCCCAGCAGCGCGCCGGCCAGGAAGATATTGTCGCGCCCCGACAGTTCCGGATGAAATCCCGCCCCGGCCTCAAGCAAGC
>Ga0116231_10008731_pt1 | contig 17600 bp, 12 predicted proteins | sample S1TSphgellanicum_2_FD_89695 | JGI IMG/M metagenome (GOLD analysis project Ga0116231, IMG submission 89695) | Host-associated microbial communities from peat moss isolated from Minnesota, USA - S1T2_Fd - Sphagnum magellanicum MG | ecosystem: Host-associated > Plants > Peat moss > Unclassified...
CCTTCTCTTCTCAGCGAGCTCTGTAGGCGTTGCAATGGCCCAGCTTCTACAAACAGGCACCGTTTCGATCCTTAGCTCTTACGATTGTTCGGATGCAAAAGCCTTCTGTAATCAAGCGAAATTGGCAATCTCACTGGGATTTGGAGCTTTCTTTTTCCTTGCTTTATCTTCCTGCATCACAGGATTGAGAGTAGCAAGATGGTGGCTGTCGTAACAACCCATGATCGCCGCCATTTTGTTCCTGCACACTAACGACGAAATGGGTAAATTTGGAACGAGCAAGACAATGTGGTGAGGTTGTGTTCTATCTACCTTTTCTCAGATTGCAGTTTGCTCACATCCCTGGGTTCCCTCTTCCCACAAATTGTGTGTTCAGTATCACAGGGAGCTTGATCATCACATTGAAGATCAAATCAGATATATGAAGACTTCATCTATATGCATGTATGTGCTTCCACCTTCTCTAGTGCAGCACCAGTTAATTCCTGCAAATCAAGGACAGCGTCCACAGTAAAAGGTGGATTTTGAGTAAATGGAGTTAAGAATCTACTGAAAAACATTTCTTCTGAGTTCTGAACATTGTGGGCCTGGACGCAACTCTTTGTGAGATCAGAAATGACAATGGGGAGAAGGTGGCAAGAAGATTTGCACAAACTTGCAGAACTCTGGAGTGACATGGTCTGTTTATTCCCCTACTCTCCAGAGTTTTAAGGAGCAAACCTTAATAAAACAGAAATCAATTATCTGTACTTCAGCAAATCTATATGCATGTACATCACTGAAAGCTACATCCTATTGAATCATGCCTGGCAATCTGGTAAGACACTATGACTTGCTTTCTTAACAAAGACCAACAACAAGGAATAATTATGCCTGGAAATCTTGATTGAAAGAATTCTGATACAAACACAATAGAGTGTTCAGCCATTTCATCTCCCCATCAATTCTTGATACCAGTAATGCAGTTCATTTTCTCCTTGGGTAGGGAGAATATGTGCAAGTCATAACTACAATCAACAACCTCCAACATCCATGAACAGCATTTGACAAGGAGCTTGCATGAATGGGAGCTTTCTTGCATTTCATTGGCAAATTTCTTCATGCTTAGAACATAGAAAGGAATCCAAAAAGCTATGAAGCATCTATGACAGTGTGAGATGGGACTCATACAATTTGTCGAAGAGTCTCAATTTTCTGAATGTGGGAAGCCCCTCCAGCCTGTAAGAAAAGCATGCACTTGGCTGGCAAATCTGGCTTTGGCAACATATATAAGCAGAAGGACAAAAGGGATCCCCTCTCTGATGTCAAGAAGCATTGGTTGTTGCACAGTTCTTGCTTGGAAAAATCGCCAATGAAGATTTGCTAAGAAAAATGCTCCAAATACTTCAGCATCACAGTGCCAAACATCACTTCGTAGAGCAGTCACAGCGCCAAATGTCAGTTCATAGATCAGTAAGAACTTACAGAACCAGGAAGAAAGAACAACACATAACAAGAACAGAAAAACATAAACATGTGCAGTGTGAACAAAAGTTACAATCCCTCACTCGTTCAGGGACAAGTGACAGTAACATGTATGATAGTGTCTTCTCCACTATCACAACCTCCCCACTGGCTTCAGCAGCTCCCTATAGTGGGTATAGGCCAACTATACTATCTACCTACCTATGTACCTAGGTAAGTAGGTAGGAAATAGGTAGTAGGTAGATAGTAGGTACAGTAAGTTCCCAATACCTAGCACCTACCTACCTACCTACCTACCTAGATACCTACTTATTTATTATTACCTATATTTTTTCAAATCATAAAATTAAATAAAAAATTGATGCCTGGAATATAATTAAAACATTCAAGTTGGGAGTTTTGCTCAAAGGTTTATTTAAATGAATATCTTCTTTGAAGTTTTTGACATTAAATAATAAAATATATTCTTATTAATGATATCCAAAGATTTTCAAAAGAAATTCACATGCCCCAAAATGGCATTGTTTTTCATGTTTCCATGTGATGGGTAAGAAAGAATATAAAATTTGATATTTATTAATTTATCAAAGTATTTGGTCATACAACTTGGAATTTTTTAATAATTTATATTAAATCACATTTAATGAAATGGAAAGAACATTAAAAATAAGACTAAAATTTACTACTCACAATAAAAGTTGATAAAATTATGAAATAAAAAAAAATTGTGTATAAGTTAATAATTATGACATTGAAATAATTTTGTTACTTTTTGTAAAATTCTAAAATGTTGTAAATAATATTATATGTTTCATAAATATTTTTTTAAAAAATATTTTTTAATAATTACAAATAAATATCACACAACATTTATACAATTTTGATTGATTTTTTATATTTTAAAAGGCAGGAAAATTATATATATACCAAAAAACCCATGTTTATTTCAAATATGTTAAATTACAAATCGCTTTATGAAAAAAAATAAAAAAATTCAAGGTATCATTGTTGTTGAAATGTATGAAATCTAGTGAAAATCAAATGCATTTGCAAACAAATTACTTGATATTTTGATTTTAAATTTTCTTATAAATGTGTAGATTTTGGAAAAATATTTAAGAATGAAATTTATTTATTTTCATTTGGACAAAGTATGAAAAAAACGATAGCAGTCAATGTTGGTTATTTTTGTATGGGATCAAAGATGATGTGAGATAATTTTGTAAATTTATCCTTTATCCTTTGTTAACAAGTTGAATTTTGAATTATATAACTAGATGAAAAAATATTAGTTTACACACAATAATGCACTAAATATATTCAAAGTGCAAATATTATTTGTGATGAACCAATATAAAAAGCTTATCACCAAAAAATAAATAGGATTTTATTTAATTACATACTTAGGCCTACCTACTTACCTATGTCTACCTATTTAAACGGCCTATATTTAAGTTTAATCTAATGGCTTAACTTTAGGTGCAACCTAGGAAAGGACATAATGTAGGTTCCTATAATAAGCCTAGGTTGCTTAAACTTAGTTTAGACACTTAAACTTAAGCTTAATTGCCTAGGCTATAAGTTTTAAATTCCTAGACTTAAATACTTAGTTTTAAACCTAGTTTAAGTTTAACTTAGGTCATTTAATTTTAAGCCATGTGGCATAACCTAATCGACTAATGCTTAAATGCCATGTCACCTAGCCTAGGGGGCCAATGTTTGAATGTCATATGGCATAATTTGGGTGGTTAATGTTTAAATGCCACGTGGCATAACTTGGGTGGCCAATGTCTAAATGCCACATGGCCTAACATAAGTGGCCAATGTTTAAATACCATATGGCATTTGACAAATCAAAACTATGTTTGACCAATTAATTAAGTTTGACCAATCACCTTAATGATCACCACATGAAAAAACTTTTCAAAAGACCCAAAGGTGGGTCCCAATGACGCACTCCCAAGTCCCGGGTTGAACCCACTTGAAGGTCCAACTATGTTGAATTGCGGAAAATTGGGACTTGAGGGGCGCTCCCGACTTCCAGCACTAAAGAGGGGTAGAGGGGCGTGCTAAAAGTCTCGGGATTAAACTAGGAACATGGACTAGAAGATCAAGCATGAATCTGCATCCAAAACCAACCACAAGAAGGTTAGTTCACATTCGGGAACACCCTAGGGTGTTGGGACAAGCCACGGGCAACTTGGACTATTTGACTCACCACGGCCGGACTCAGGAGAAGCCACCACCTTCCCCCATATAGTATTCTCTGCATCTCACCGCCGAAGCTACATCCAAATGGCTCTTTTTCCTGGGACTCCCAAATTGGAGTCTCGAAATTGTCCCGAAACTGTCCTGACTGGAGTCCTGGGACTTTGGGAGCTCGTAACTCCCAACTGCCAAGTCTGATCGCGATGAGGTCTAAACCAAAGTTGTAGCCCTCGTCGAGATCTTTCCAACGCCGTGTTGCACTTTCAATTCGGACGTCGAGAAGAGGTCGATTCCCGACTTTTAGTGATTGGGAGTCAAAATGCCAGTTTGACTCCCGGCCCTTCATTTGCCCATAACTTGGGCTGCAGATATCCAAATGACCAATGCGAGGCCATTTTCGATATTTACGCTTCAAGACCTTTTCAATGACACTAAGAACACCCCAATGCGAGGTGTTTTGGGCCTTGCTGTCGAATTCTAAACATTCGGGAGTCCCGGAGGACTCCAAATCCCCAACTTTGGGAGTGTTGGGCTTCATCCCCACACATTGCCAAAGTGGGGTTGCGACACCCAAAATGAATCAATAGAAGAAGAAGAGAGTTGGGGGCATGTTCCTTAACTTGCAGCACTTTAGGGAAGGGGGGTGCTGAAGCTCCAAGATGAGACTGGGATAACTTGCACAACCAAGAAAAGAGGTCGGTTAGTGCAAGTCGAATGGAAGTGGTGCGGCAAACTTAATAGGGACAACCTCAAGCACAAGTTTTACATAGCCGGCAACCTTTGGGAGGAGGCACCATTCCCCTTCCTATAGTATATTTTATGCCTCTTCACGGGGACTACATCTAAATGTCACTTTTCCTCAAAACTCCCAAGTGGGAGTCTCAAAATTGAAACTTTTGTCCCAAAATTTTGGATGCATATATCTTTCTCAAATCAAATCTAATTTGAGAATATGAGCATAATATTTTATATCCCTAAAAAAGATCTTTCCAACAATGTATAGCATACCCCAATCGGACCTCATTTGACTCCTGCTTTCAAGTGATTTGTGGTCAGGAGTCAAATTTTCAATTTGACTCCCGCCCTTTTTTTCATTATCATAACCCCAGCAAATCAAGTCTAAATGAACAATGCGAAGGCACCTAAAGCATCTACACTTCAAAACCTTTTTAATGGTGTCCTAGGGCCCAATTTGGTGTTTGTTTGCCTTTCCAACCAAGGCTTTGAACATTCATAACTCTCACATGAGTGTAACTCTCAAAGTGGCAATGCATTTTGGAGTCATTGGCTTCATCCCTTGCATTTTCCCCCATTTGTGAAAGTGTGTTTCACACATTAACACACTCTTGGCCTCGTAGGCCCTTGCACTTCACACTTAGTCGTGAACACAATGTTAGGGTTGTGACATGAAACCACCCATATAACCACTAATTATACACTTGTTGTTCAAGCCTTTAAAAAAATTTGAAATTTTTTTGAATAAAACTACCCAATCATATATTTAATGATTTTTCAATCTCATTAGGGACCTTACTAGAAACCCACTATATTGGTACCATTGCGAAATGGTGGTTTGCACAATGGTTTAACCACATGTTTTCTAGTAATGATGTTTGAATTAACTAAAAATCATTTGTTATTTTGATCAAACATGTCATTTTTTTTTGTTAAATTTGATTAAATGTCGCACTTGACTAAGATTCATTGACCATTTGCACCAAGGTGGTTATTTTTTTGTTCAACTTGATTGGATTTTTAATTTGATAAATAATCATATAAGTCATTGTAGTCAAGTTTAGTAATCAAAAAATACAAGTCATTTAAGTCTTAAACCTCTAGGTCAAAATGGATTCGATGTTGTTAAATCCAATGTATCAATTCCAATTGACAACTTTTCATTTTTTGTGTTTGGTGAATGAAACTGAATTGACTATTTAATTCTTTCACTTGGTGAATTTGATGTTTTTTCAATAACAACTTGCATTGTTAATACTGTAATTTCTTTATCAAAGGTTTGAATACTTACTAACTTGTTGCTAGATTAAAAATAGTTTTTAATTTATTCCACCTGGTGGATTTTTTGGCTTGTTAAGATAAAATGGCTATTTTTTTAGCTTTTTCTTAGTTTTGTCTTCTTTAATATCTTAATTAGTTTTTTTTTTTCTTGTTCTTTATTTTTACCCATAGGATTTTGATCCTTTATTATAACCATTTCCTCCATACATTTTTCAATTACAATTTTCATAAGGATTTGGTAACATATATTTCGTTGTTTCAATTATCCTAGGGTGATATTTTTCATTTCATTTTAATCTCATTACATGATTTGCCCTAGAAAATCTAGAGGACATCAAAATATCACAAGGGTCCACTTTTCAATTAGAACATTAAATGTTTGGTCTATGGAACTCTTGTTTATCTTGAGATATCACCTTATGATGAATTGTAGCAACTTTATCAATTTGCACTAATGTGATTACACACACAAATATTGATAGCCATCTTCTATGTTTGGTTAATTATCTATTGTCAATAATTAATGCCCTATGTATGTTGAATACACCAAACTATAGTAAAAGTTTCCTTGTAATTTTTAAAGTATTAATTCTTGAATTTTTAAAAAAAAATTTAAAAATTTTTTTACGAAAAAATTCCATTCATCACATTTTGGTGCGTTAAATTTTGGTGTATGCAAATAATCCACAAAAGATTAGCCATATTTGTTATGTTGTTTCAATATTTCTTTTACCTTCTTCAATTGATATTATTTCCTTTAACCATTCATTCTTTCTTCTGATGGTAATCATTTAATCTACCAACTTTCATTCAGACCTTCATAAACATTGTGATAATAATCCAAGAATATAACAAACTTTGCCACATCTTGTTCATAATTATTTGGGTGTGCCACCATGTATTCTGCACCCAAACCAATCAATTTTGTAACTTGATCACTTTTTTTTTCAAGTATGTATACTCTTATACATATGAGAATCCACATGGTAAAATAATAATAAATACATGAAGTAAACAAAATCATAAGTCTACTCATCTATTTCCACCATACCTTATTCTACCTTTATTCTTCAATTATTCATTTTTAGAAAATTTTCCCATGTTGAAAAAATTAGTTCCTCAACATGGTTGCCAAACATTAATGATAATTATTAGCAAAAAATGATAATTAGAATTCTTAATCTATTGAACAAATTTATTATTGTTGGGTTTTACAAAAAAAATGTTGACATAAATACCACATAATTAAACTAACAAAAAAATTTGCATGATACATCTCCAACTTGCAAGAAAATACAAACAAACAAGAAATGAAAAAATGAAAGGGAAAAGGCATCTCCATTTAATATTTTTTTTGCATTTTTTATTGTCCTTTTTTCCACAACATAGATTCTTCATTTCTTTCTTGTTATATTATATTAAAGTTCTCCTTCACTAAACTTCTTAAATAAATTTCCTCCTAGTGAAAACAACCACTATTTTTTAAAATTTTAATTTAAGGAAAAATACAATAGATGGTTGTAATTGCCTAACTGCTTCTACACTTGCAAATTGACCTACTATAGTCATGTTGGTTAATAATTTAGTTTATTTTCCTAACTAGCCTTTTGTTGTGTCTATTAGATTTGCTATGGCAAGTTGATTAACGTTTTTATTATGTTCAATGATCTTATTTTATCTTGTCGACGTGCCCAATTAGTTATTACTAGTGTTTAGTCACTATGCTCTTAACTCCTTTCCATTATAAGAATATTGCATTTTGTGAAGCTTTTATAATGCTTTGCCACATTTCTTTCTTGTAGGTAAAGGGTGAATGTTGAACTTAGATTATTAATTTTCATTTTTCTTTCAATTATTCTTCAAAATGCTCTTCAAAATTGTCCTTCGTGGTGTTCTTCATATTGTTTTCCAAAATTTCCTAGAAATTTTTTTCTTTTTATATTCATGTTTTAGGGAGACATATTTTTCAATTGAAATTGATTTAAGGGAATTTGAGGCATTCAAGCCATGGTATGTGAAACAACTTTGGGAATTTAATTCATGTAGTTGTTGACATCATGTTCAAATGTCGGAATTGAAAGACATATTTAATTCCATGTGTCAAAGACCAATACACATAAGTTGCATTTGTTGTTGCATATTTTGCGAACCAAATGAAAGGCAATGCACATACTTCATCTATTGTTCTTGGAATAAGAGCTATGTGTGAATTCATTCTCTTCCCTAAATATGAAAATAATGAGTTTCAAAAGTTGGGTTTAAAAGGAGTGTAATAGGTGTGGTATTTTGAAATTTCAATTTTGTCCCTTGGAGGTGGCCCCCAACAATCAAATGTTCATACCTTGGAAAATGTTCATGTAGGCCAACATGATGATGGAGGTGACTGACATGCAATAAAACTCCCATAAAAAATGACCCTTCCATCTAAATTTGTTACATATTTGAAGCCCAAGTTGGTTAAATTTGTTGTTCACAATCTTGAAACAAAGTGGCAAGATGCACAATTCAAGTTGTGTTTGGATAGCTTGACAAAGGACTAAATTGTGACTATGATTGATTTTGCCAAAAAATAATATTTTAAAGAGGGTAAGTGCATGGTAAGGTGGACCAAAAAATGGCAAGAATTTGCAAATTTGAAAGTCCATTTTGGGTCCATTTCTTTTGTATTTTTTTAAAACCTTGAAATGGTTTTTATAGTTAGGTAGCAACAATGCATTAATTTTAAACAATTTTTTTCCATTGAATTTTTTTCCCTTCTAAAGCTCATTGATTAGGACATTCTTGCTAAGTTTCAACATTATTTTTATTTTTTTCAAGATGTAACGGACTTTTGAAAAAAATGTGTTTGTTTTTCACCAAACAAAAGTCCATAGGTCATAAACTTCATTAGATATGAATCAAAACCTTTCAATCTTGATTTCATTATTACATTTTAAAACTAAAATCAAGTCCATAATAAGTTTTAAGGTCCATCATAGAACCCCACCAAAGTCCATTCACTTCATTGTTGCTATTGTTACATACCTTAATTTTCAACTTCAAAAGTCCATAGCTCCTATAATTTTATATATTTTCAGCCAATCAATTTCATTATGTACATATTGAAGTCCATAACTTCAAAATGAGTCCCATTGAACAATTCCAATATGTACAAAAGAATGTGGTCATAAGAATCACATTTAGGTAGTAGAAAAGTGGACTGTGTTACTCCAAAATTGGTCCACCCTACCATGCATTCACCCAAGAGTAGAATGAAATTCAATTGTAACATTGGTTTAGTTGGCAAGTCACAATTCTTATGGATTTAATTTTTCAAATTTACCCAAATTAGGATAAGATTGACACAACATCGAGAATCTTGACGAAATATCACATTTATGTGAAGGATGACAAAAATCATGATAATATTTTTGTCCAATGATGTTTCAAACTCCATTGGGAGTTTCTTGCATTTCAAGGTTTTTTAATGTCTATTGAGCACATTGTTTTTTGCATTGGTTGTGGTTTTCAATTCAAGTGTATCAGAGCTCTTTTTTATTGCATGTTATCCATCATTGACAATGACTGAAAAACTACCTAAGGGTGTTCAGTGCAATGCATTCCATGTTGGCTCTAGTCATGGTAGAAGGCATTGGGATGGCACAAGGGATATCATAAAAGAAATATTGCAAGTTGAATAAATCATGTTGTTTTCACCATCACTAAAAAGTTTGACAAAACGAATCCTTTTGCTCCTCGAAATTGTTACCTATCTACTTATTTCTTGCTCACCATCTTTACATCTCCAAAATCCCCATACTATCCAAAAACTTGGCAACTTACAAGCAAGAATGACTAGAACACAAAAAAATCAAAGAAAAAAACCTAAAGAATGAAAAATGTGAAACAAAATTTAATAAATAGAAAGAAGAAAAAATGGAATTAAAGAAACAAAACAAATAAGGAATGGAGATCAAATTGTGCAAGATAATGCAATAACAACAAAAACAACATATCAAAAACCAAAAACATCCTAAAGATCAAAAGCTTTGTGACTCCATTTTGACCAAAATTGATTTGTGACAAAATAAACACAAGAACACAAGAACACAACAAGAAAGAGGACCCCAAAAAACAATAAAAGTAAATGATATTGGATCCAAACTTGAGAGTGAAAGTCAAAGATGATGAAAAGACATGGGTGAAAAGAATAACAAATGTCGTAGCAATGAAACGAGAATGAAGCTAACCCTAATCCATAATGATACATGAAACACAATGAACTCCTACTTGACATTGTAAGCATTAAAAAGAAAACACCAAAACTACAAGTCTCAAGATTTCATTTGAGATCTCAAGTACAAACAAATGATGTGGCCTCACCACAAGTGGTAAGGAGCTCTAGAAATCTCACAAACCCTCAACAAACAGGATCAAACAAACCTTTCAAAACTAACTTTGTACTATTGTAAGGTTGCAAAAAAATTCAAGCACACAAATTCCCAATTGTTGGCTCCCAATGGATATGATCCAAATGGGTAACAATCAACCACTGAATGTAAAGGATTACCCCAACTACTATGGTTAAGTCAGTTTCTGTGTTTACTAGCTATTTACTAACTACTCACAACACATACCTATATACTGACCATCTACAGACATCTACTTTCCTAGTAGCCACATACTGTCCCTGCTTACCTTCCTATATGCCCCAAGCTTGGAAGCTTTTTTTGTGAGCTTATTCCATCAAGTCCCGGAGCTTTGTTGGGTCATGTAATGATTTGATGACACTAGAGTTATCTCTAAAGTAAGGAAAACACAGCACCAGAACCCTGAGTTTGATCATAAACGGGGTGAGATTAAAGAAAAACCTGAAAAAAGAAAAGTACATTACCATTCAAGGGGGGAGGGGGGTTGTTGAAACTCAAAAAACTATCAAATTTTGTGCAAAACTGGTTTCATCTCATCTTTCCTTTTGCCTGAGCGCCTCCACTGCTGCTACATATATTTTCACTGCTCCTACCTGTACAACTACTATAATTAGTCTCAAACCTTTGTATTACATACTGAGTTTCAGCATTTCATGCCTTACTTTGCGGATACTAAAGTTATCCGTAAAGTCAGGCAAAGACAGCACGTGAACCCCCTGTTTGGTCACATGGGGGACGAGATTTCAAAAAACAGGAAAAAAAAGTGCACTGAGCTTCAACGGGCATTAAACTCAGTTTAGCAACAAATTTGGTGCTAAACTGAGTTTGCCTTGTCCTTTCTTTTCGTGAACGCTTTCAACCAATCACTGCTGCTGCTATGTGTACTCTAACTATTCATGTTCTCGAGCCTGGTGCATTTAATCTCAGTATTTCATACCCTTATTTAATAAAATTTCATTACTTTGCGAACAACAGCCAGGAGGGGATCAAGCACCAAATGAGGGGTGCAACTCAGGCCCAACAGGGCATGACTTTAGGGATAACTCTCCTATGTGTATTAAATACCGAGTTTCAGCATTTCATACTGAGATTTTTAAAAAATTCATTACTTTTTGTGGATACCACTGAAAGAGGGGTCGGAGGGTGAAAGGAGGCCCAAAGACTGATAACTTTGTTGTGTGAATTCGCTTTTAATTAGAGCATTCTCTATTGCAATTTCAGTCCTTTGGCAAATTTGAGAGTTGGATGAGCATGGTAATGCCCGAGAAGTGGGGCCCTTATTTAGGGAACTCCACACTCCGCGGCCATTACCTGACAATATAGAGCACCTACAGAATTGTTTTTTTTTCCCCATCTTGTTTCAAAAAATGAAACACTTGAGGCTTTTAGCTGAGGAAAATTTCTGCTTATAAGTAAGGTCCCCTCCAGACTCAGTAGAAATTGTCTGCTGGTGCTTGATGTTCTTAGACAGGTCCAGACTTGTGCTCTTTAGTAAAGGACCTCTCGGATTCCTCTCATTTTCTATGTATACTTAGGTCATCATGGAAGTCATGCATTTGTATAAATATGATGAATCTTGTGAGAGTTTTATTCTTTTCAGTTCAGGCTGTAACCAATCTGAATTATGAGTAATTTCTTTTGTGATTGTGCAACATATGCTTCATGTAAGGTGGAGCCATAATAGGGTGGGTGCATTCCCAATGGAAGGGCCGTACAAGAAGGTGGTAGCTAGTGGTGTTGGTTGATTCTTAGGTTTTAAAAGGATCCGTTGGTTTTGGGTTTAGCAACTTTCGTAAAATGAAGAATTGTTGATTTATTTTCTCAAAACTCAAATAATTGGGGTGGGATAATGTTTTTTTTTTTTTCAATTTTTTGATATAATCAAAATTGCATTAATCTATAGGAAAATGTAACAAAAATTTGCTACAAGATAGTATGATTTGAAAAAAAACATCTTTCTATATTTTTGGCTACATACTTGAACTACGTATACAATTTTGAGATTTTTTCTAATATTTTGATCAAATTTTGGCTATTGAAAATCTCAAAAAAGCACTTGATTTTAGCACTTTCAATTTTTAATATAACTTTTTAGCTACATATAGATAGTCAAAAAAGAAGAAGCTAATGAATAGTTCATTTAAAAAAAGAATTACAAGCAGGCCAAAGGCTGGTGGTGGGCAGGGCCCACATAAGAAAAAAAATCACCAGACACAACATGATTGAAACAATTTAATTACCTTTCATTCTCATAACTATCAATTAATACAAAGTGGTCAAGTGACTCAAAACCATTCCTTTATTTGCAAGGTCTTGAGTTGAATCATTTCCCTAGTATATGGGACCGAGACCTTACCAAGTCCCTAAAAATTGGACCTAGTGACTTGGCCATAAGATCCGGTATAGCCAGGTTTGGCACCATTCTGAGAATAAGCCAGGTTTGGCACCATTATAGAACAAGAGGTGAACCTTATCATAAGCATAGGGAGATAAATCATGAAGTGGTAGTAGGAGGGTACATATATCTACTATATTTGGGAGTAGGAGGGACCTTGCAATCATAGGTGCAAGGTCCCTTCAGCTCTCAAAAAATAGGTGTAAGGTCCTTCCGCTTTCCCCTCAAATATGGCTAAGGTCCCCTTTCCCTATTTAAGGTGGACTCAAGAGTGCCTCAGAAGAAGGCCAAATTTGGGGATCTACTCAAATGCCTTTGAATAGATGAAAGTTGTGCTTTGCTTAAGTGGATGACAGCATGTGAAGAAGTAAGGTGGAAGAGACTTGTTCCAGTGATTTGTTTTTTAACCAAAAAAAATTGGGAAAATTTTGGAGAAAAGTGATTTTCAAGTGTAAATTTGACTAGTTATAAATTGGGGATAATTTTGCCATGTAGATTTTGTATCACAAAATTGAAAAAAAAAAAAAACCCTGATTTTTCCTTTAACAAATTTTTGAAGTATGCACCTCTTTGTGGAGTCAAGGAGATCACTTTTCCACTTGTGCAATTGGAAAGCTTTTTATTCAATTAACGTTTTTCATTCAATTATTGTACTTCCTGAACAGATTGGACAATAATTAAATTATTTTTAAAATTTTAAATTTTTGGGAAAAAAAAAAAGTGCCAAAAATCAAGAAAAACTATATCGGTTTGATTTGGGATTTCAAACCCGGTCAATGGGTTTAGACTTTTAGACAAAGTGAAACTGTAGCCCGCTTGTTACAAAGAGGTTTCTGTTACTAGTAATATTGTTCATGATCTAAATTTTCAAAATTCAAAAATCCAGTGTTGAAACTAAATATTTAAAATATATTAATTATTCGGAAGATGTTTGCTGAATCAGTTCAAAGACTAATATATTCACAATCTCAAATTTCTAAACCCCCCAGCATGAATGCCACCATTTCCCAATGCTCTCTTTCAAACACCATTTTGGACTTGTAAGACATAATTGGGAGAACACATGATCATGAATCTTACCAAACATGATCATTCATGTAATTTGTTAGTCAGTTTAGATAATCAATCATCTGACTTCAGATAATTAATCATTTATTATCTGAATGTTAAAAAAGTTGCCATTAAATATTTGAGTGTCAAATAATTAATTATCTCACCATATGAATATTAGTACATTGGGAATCGTCTATTGGGAAGTGTTATTTAAAGGTCACATGTGTTTGGCAATGGATGTCATGCACATTAACATCAGGCGACTAAATATTGTTTGTTTGATATTAATAACTCAATAGTTTGAATACACGAATTTTTTAATGGCAACCATTCAAGGCCAAATGTGGAAAGTCATTGAATTTCATAATAAATTTTCATTAAATTTCCATAAATGCTCAAAGAATCAGTTGAAACCCTTTGTAATTCATTCTAACCCAAAAAAAATACCCTTGTTTTGGACTAAAAAAATGATAATTTTTTATAAATCATTGGTCCACTATTCTTGCACCCACCCCTGAATTCATTCTGGTTCCAAATAACCTGGTTTGGAATCAGTGGTTAACTGCTGGATAACCTTCCATTAGCCCCTCGGTTCTAAACTTTTTCTTCCTCAAAATTTTTTTCTTTTCAAATTTTAGATTCCAAAAATCTGACCCAATTCTGATCCAATTTTTATTCATCCAAACTGGTGATTCTAGCCAGGCCAATTGGTGTAACTGCCCAATACTGGTAAAGTCCATGTGCACAATATAGTTGTCTGTAAAGTCACCCTCTGTTTCACCTCCTATCCCCTCTTTCGGTGGTACCTTCAAAGTTTAGAAATTTTATTAAATCTGCTCAAGGTTCGAGAGTAATTATAGTACCTAGTTGTCAAGGTAGGATCAGTGAAAAGATATGTAGCATCAGTACAGGCGTTCAGGAAAAAGAAAACACAGGATGAAACTTAGTTTACCACCAAAATTGGTGGAAAAACTAGTTTGGGTCCCAGTTATTTCCCTTTGTAAAAGTTTCATTCCCAGTTACGCGATTGATGACCTATTATGCCGAAACTGGCAGTTCTCGCCCCCCAATCGCCTGACTGTACGGATAATTCTAATGTATAAAACACTTTATTAATTTAATCCATCTGTTATACACAAATTCATCAACATTCGCCCTTGTCAAATTGTCCACATGATGTGAATCAATCACTTAATTTCCAAGTAAAAATACAACATTCTATATATTTAAAATTAAGACCTTCAATTTTGATGCAAAAGTGGTTGTTAGAAAGCTTTTGGGAGCCCTTTCCAAGTGTGCTCTCTTTGAGAAGATCACTTATTTTGTGGTCAAACCGCATGAGGGTTCATTCTATATATACACAATATTAAGCAAATATACACACCAAACTAGCAAAGGCTTGATTTGAAAAAGATGAACATTTCTGTCCCACAAACTGAGGTAAAGGTTTTCGGATAGATCAGAATCTAGATTGTTCAACTTATATGCACATTATGCCAATGCATCCAAAATGTAGTATAATTTATCGAATAATTATTTTAGTCAGCTTAAGTAATCTATATGCCTTAAAGCATACCTATCCAAACGTAATGGTATTGTGGGTTGGCATTCCTTTTAGTGCAACACTCGTGTAAAGTGTAAGTGGGTCCATATGATGGGTCCTCCCTCCCCCCTATTCGCCTGCCTTGATCATTATGCTGGGAAATGGCCCATGGCAACCAGGCATTATATACTACGCATAGTGATAAGTGGCCATTGGATACTTGAATGGGTTTCTAGGATCAAACAATTTCCATTTGATGGGTTTGGATGTTTGTCAGATTTAGATTGTGTAATTGTGCAATCCAATCCAAAATCCAAGCATGAGCAAAGAGGGAATTGCCCCAGGAGAGGAGGTCATTACCCAACACACAATGATACTTAGGTGGCCATTGGCTGCTTGAAGGCGGGTGGCGAGGATCAAACAATTTCCATTTGATGGGTTTGAACTTTGGACTTCTTGTCTGATTCAAATTGTGTAATCCCAAATCCACTGGTGAAAATCTACAACTCTAAAGGTGCATTCACACTTGGTGTTAGGGACTCTAAGGTTGAGTCCCCTAACACCATGCTACCTATTTAGGACTTAAACCTAGTTATCATGAAAATTTTATGTTAAGCTAACATTCACTTAACATTAAGCTATGGGCCATTTATTAACATTGGATGCCATCGAGGATGTCACCTAAATTTTCATTTCACACCGACTTAACATCAAGTGTGAATGCACCATAAGAATCTTTCAAAACATGAGCAAAAAGAACTTGGTGTGGCCTTATTGTAAGTGGGTCTTTGAGGAGAAAGACACACAATATACGGAAAGTCACTTTTGAGGAATTAATCAACCACTTTTGGAACTTACAATCAGCCACTTTACTGCACCAGCATGTGAAGGGCTAACATAATTTGTATTCATCAATTGGTAATTCTATGAAGTGACTGAGCCTACATGATGCAAAATTTAATGGCTAGCTAATAGTCTTTCCCAGAGACCAAATCAATTCCAAAATCAAACAGCCAAAATGAGAATCCTCCCCCCCCAACTTATTAGCTTACTGGAAAAAAGATATGACCTAATTAAGAACCTCATTCAATATCCAAATTAAGTTTCATCTCAAAGTGATAAATCAGAGAGGTGGGTTGATTAAGGAATAGAGCCAGTAGCCAACCTCTCATTATTAGTGCTATATACTTAGAATGAATGAGCAAATCCATACTTTACAGAAACAAGTAGATAGAATGAGGTTTGCATGTTTTGATGGGGGCAATTGTTACTTGTTGCACAACATGGATCAAATGGATTAATTCTCATTGCACAACAATGTTTGAACAACAAACTTGTTGCATTGACAAAGTTTGTGTCTTTTGGCAAGCAATTGATTTTTCAAGGCACAAAATTAAAATGGATGAAGTGGATGAAGTGGGTGAAGTAATTTTCATCCTTTGGGGAGCAATGTATGCTCATCACAAAAGGTCAAGAAGTTACAAGTAAGTTACGAATGCAAGTTTTAGTACATAATTTACAATTGTTAAATTATGCAATGCCCTATAGTAAGCATAGCATCTGAGACACACATTGGCCCAAAGCTGGTTTGCACAAATTTTATTATTTTTTATTCCAACATGCTGTGCAATGTGCCTGTAAGGATACTCTAGAGTAAAACCCCAAGTCTTTAATTTATATGTATATATATAAATATAATAAAATCCGGAACCAAAATGTTTTGTGACATGCTTTCATGGAATGTACTCTCCCTAGTACTACTAATGTACATGTATGGGACTTCTCATATAACCTTACAATATTGAATGAAAATAACTCGGTTTTCTGATGCTTAAGTTAGGCCCACCAAACCCACCACGCCCAACTCCCACCATGCCCTACTCTTTTGGGCATGAATTGCGCGTGTGAAAAATTTGTTGGATCCAGCTGGTCGGTGATACCCCCACAGAAATTTATGTGTACAATTGGAGGATAACAAATCAAGAGCCTTGTTGACAACGAATGACCCGTTCCATGAAACTCAGGCAAAAAAAGCGCTTGATGGCTCTACCATCACGACGCCCACCGCCGCAATGTCAAGTAAACAACATTCCTTATCAAATCGCGCCATGCAAACTCATCAAATTCAAAATCCATTGAAACTTGACAACAAGGATTGTGAACCTTGACTACAACTTATGGATGTATGTTATGGATAGTTGAGGTTTCATCCATAATGTACATCCATAAGTATGCCTAAACTAGAGTAAGATTTGAGGAGCAAAACCCCAACTAAAGAAAAGAAGGCACCCCATTTCCCTCCCAAAAAGATTCCCACCCGATTGTGAAATATTTTCTAAACAAAAAAAACTTAGTTTACCAATTCAGGGTCCAATAGAATAGCCTCTACCCCTAAAAAGAAGCCCTGCTCCAAAAACAGAGAAATATTAGTTTACCAATTTGGGGTCCCGATGCCCCCCCCCCCCCCCCAAAAAAAAAAGAGAAAAAAAAAACACCCCCCTCCAAAACCAAA
>Ga0116231_10008732_pt1 | contig 17596 bp, 15 predicted proteins | sample S1TSphgellanicum_2_FD_89695 | JGI IMG/M metagenome (GOLD analysis project Ga0116231, IMG submission 89695) | Host-associated microbial communities from peat moss isolated from Minnesota, USA - S1T2_Fd - Sphagnum magellanicum MG | ecosystem: Host-associated > Plants > Peat moss > Unclassified...
CGTGATGACGTCATCGACGATCAGAACCCGGCCGCGCAAGGGACTGCCGACGATGCTGCCGCCCTCGCCATGGTCCTTGGCCTCCTTGCGGTTGTAGGCGAAAGGCAGATTGCGTCCGTGATGCTCGGCCAGAGCCGACGCGGTCACGGTGACCAGCGGGATACCCTTATAGGCCGGACCGAACAGCATGTCGAAAACCAGATCCGAACCCGCGAGCGCCGCCGCATAGGCTCGGCCCACCGCATTGATGGCGGCGCCGGTGTTGAACAGTCCGGCGTTGAAAAAGTAGGGGCTTTCGCGCCCGGATTTCAAAGTGAAGGTGCCGAACTTGAGCACCCCGAGCTGCACGCACAGGTCGATGAATTCGCTTTGATACTTCGCGCTCATGGGGCCTGATATTATCCCGCGCCATGCGCAGCGTCACGACACAAGGTTTCGCCTTCACGAGCTTTAGGTCTTGGCGATCGTAGCAGGCGCCAAGCCCACGCTGCTCGAGGCCTTGACGGACAAGCGCATGGTGGCGGTGCTGTTCATGAGCTTCGCGTCGGGCCTGCCTTTCAACCTCACCGGCTTCACACTGCAAGCCTGGTTGGCTTCCGAGCACGTCGACATCCGGACCATCGGATTCTTCAGCCTGGTCGGGATCCCTTATATCTGGAAGTTTATGTGGGCTCCGCTGCTCGACCGGTACTCGGCGCCCATTCTCGGGCGACGCCGGGGCTGGATCCTGATCTTCCAGGCGTGTCTTGCCGTCAGCATCGGTGCGATGGGTTTTTGCTCACCGACGGCCAACCTCGCGGGCTTGGCGATGGTTGCGGTCCTGGTGGCGTTCTTCTCCGCAACCCAGGACATCGTGATCGACGCTTACCGGGTCGACACGATTCCACCCCACGAGCGCGCCGTGGCTGCCGCCGCGGCCGCGTTCGGGTATCGGACCGCGGCCATGTTGGCGGGCGCGGCGCTGGTGGCCATTGCGGCGCATCTGGGCTGGCGCGTGGCGTTCCTGTTCGTTGCCGGACTCATGGTCGCGACGATGATAAGCACATTGCGTGCGCCCGAACCGAGCGCGGTCTCACGTCCACCGCAAACCTTGCTGCAGGCAGTCTGGCTGCCGCTCAAGAATCTGGTGACCCAGAAGGGCGCGGCCGGGTTTCTGCTATTGGTGTTGCTGTACAAGGCGGGCGATGCATTTGCCCTGAGCCTCTACAGCACCTTCATGTTGAGGGGACCTGGGTTCACGCTCGATGAACTGTCGGCCGGAAAGCTGACGATGACCGCGGCCACCATCGTCGGCGTTACCTTGGGCGGCTGGCTGTACCTGAAGTGGGGGATGTTCCGCTCATTGCTGATTTTTGGCGTCGCTCAGGCGCTCACGAATCTGCTGTACATGTGGCTGGCGCTGGCCGGCCACCAATTCTGGCTGTTGATCTTCGCCACGGCGCTCGACACCATGGCCGGCGGCATGGGCCAGGCGGCGTTCGTCGCGTTCTTGATGTCCCTGTGCAGCGCGAGCTTCAGTGCGACTCAGTACGCGCTGCTGTCGGCGATGGCCTCGCTGCCGCGAATCGTAACCGGCGCAATCGCGGGCATCGTCGAGCCCGCGGTGGGTTGGCCGAAATTCTTCATCATCACGTGCCTGACTGCGGTGCCCGGTCTGATCGTCTTGAGTGTATTGAAGCGGCCGCTCGAGAGCGTCGCCGAGCGCGAGGTCGGTACGGCGCGAGGCTGAACCACGGCGCCTCGAGCCCGCAGTCGGCGGCGCGGCAAGGCGACTAGGCGCCCCCGGCTCGGCGCCCCCGGCTAGGCGCCCCCGGCTAGCGTCGCATCGAGCGGTCGGGACTCGACCAATCCGGCCGCGCCGTGTCCTCGAATTCTCGATCGAGGTCTTGCGCCTCGACATCCACGGCGCCCGACCAATCTTCGGGTGCATCCGCGGCCTCGATGAGTTCTTCGCGCAACTGCTCATTCCAGGTGTCGAAATCGACTTCCGACACGGACCCGTCGAAGAACTGGATCTCGATGGTTTGGTCTTGGTGGTCGATGGCGACGACCTCGAAGAGCTCGTCGGTACCGCCACGATACCACTGGCCTACGATCGGCTTGATAAACTGCATCGTCGCCTCCGTCTGCTATGCTCGACTTCATTGAACTCCGAATGAGCGCGACGCGCAATATGTAAATTTTGCGCGCAGCAACATCACCATGCTCGAGCAGTTGATCAAGTTTTTCGTGGTCTTTTTCGTCGTCGTCGATCCCATCTCGCTCATGCCTCTGTTTGCCGGCCTCACCGAGGGCGCGAGCCGTCCCTATGCGAAAAAGATGGCCGGCAAAGGAGCGCTGATCGCACTCAGCATCTGCGTGCTGTTCGCACTGGGCGGCGCCAAGTTCCTCGACATCATGGGCATAAGTTTAAGTGCGTTTCGAATTGCCGGCGGCACGCTGCTGTTTCTGATCGCGCTGGAAATGGTGTTCGGCCGGACGTCGGGCACGAAGTCCACCAACGACGAGGAGCAGGAAGCCAAGACGCGCGAAGACGTCTCGGTGTTTCCGCTGGCGTTCCCATTCATCGCAGGACCCGGCGCGCTGGCGACCATCCTGCTCACCGCCGGCGAGTTGCGCTCGTCGCCGCTGCTGTTCGCCGGCTTGCTCGGGGTGATCGCACTGATCATCATCCTGTGCTGGGTGCTCATGCTTGCGACCCCGCAGCTCATGAGAGTGCTCGGCGTCACCGGCGCCAGCGTCATGAGCCGCTTGTCGGGCGTGATCCTCTCGGCGCTGGCCGTGCAATTCATCATCGACGGCATACGCGGCAGTTTTTTCAACTCCTAGCCTCGGGGGCGGCGCTCCTCTCCGGTCTTGGCTGTGACTCCGCGGATCCCCGCTAGATGTTACATAAAGTTCATTCCTCAGCAATCAGCGTGCCGTTGGCGCCAACTGAGACTGCGGGCCAGACGATGAGCCACAATCAATCAAAAATAAGGATCTTGGGGATTAATAAATACATCGTTGTTGCGGCGCCCGCGGCCTGCGCGCTCGGAATGTTGACCACGTTGCCCGCCGTCGCACAGCAGGCGCTCGGCAACTTCGGCGGCAGCCTCATCGTGAGTTCGAGCACCTATACCGACACCGGTTTCGGCGTGGGCACGGCCCTCCCGTACAATGCCAGCGGGAATCTGAGCGGCGGCTCGACCCTCAGCACTTCCGCCGCCAGCGCGTTCTGCGCCAACGCCAATTGCTCGTCGAACGTTTGGAACAACGTTACCGCCGACGCAAATTTCGGCATCACGTCCGGGATCTATCTGCAAAACGTGAGCACGACTTCCGGCAGCGTCGAAAACACCGTGAATGTGACTTCGCTCGCTGCCGCTGAGGGCATCAATCTTGCGACCAGTTTCTCCTCGAAGTCGGAACTCGCGATCAACTTGTCGTCGGACGGCTCATCGCTGACCTTCATGGGCTACAACGCGGCCGTCGGCCAATTCGACGTGTCGAACGCGAATACACCGGGCTCCTTGGAACCGGACAACACCGACATTCAAACCGCCACCTATCGCGCCGTCGGGCAGATCAGCCTGTCGAACAATGCGCTGCAGGTCACGACCACGAACGCGTACAACGGCAACAACGGCCGCGCCGCGATTGCGACGGCCGGCGGTTATTACCTCGTCGGCAATGCGGGCAACGGCAACGGCAGCGCACAGACGACGCTCAACACGGGTGTGCAATACCTGTCGGCGGCCTCGACCAACGGCGGTCTCGGGACGAACACGCAAGTCGGTCAATTCAACACCACGCAGGTGGGCAATGCAGCCGACAAAGTTGCGAAAGACAACAACTTTCGCGGTGAAACCGTTTTCAACAACACCCTCTTCGTCAGCAAGGGCAGCGGCTCGAACGGCATCGACACGGTCTACCAGGTTGGCACCACGGGAAGCCTGCCGACGGGCTCGTCGAACGCGATAAACGTACTGCCCGGTTTCAACACGTCGCCGGCGAAGACCGACACGGATGGCCCGCACCCTTTCGGAATTTGGTTCGCCAATGCCAGCACCATGTACGTGGCGGACGAGGGCTCCGGCGCTTCGACCGATTTCGGTTCCAGCCCGACAACACAGGCGGGCGGCCTTGATAAATACAGTCTCGTGAATGGAACCTGGCAGCTCGACTATGAGCTCAAGGGCTCGCTGATCGGCAGCAGCTACACGGTCAGCGGCACAGGATCGTTGGCTGGCGACAGCTTGACGACCACGACGGACGGCTTGCGCAATCTGACGGGCAAGGTGAACTCCAACGGCACAGTCACGCTGTACGCGGTGACATCGACCGAAGGCAGCGTGCTCGGCGATGCCGGCGCTGATCCGAACCAGATCGTCGCCATCACCGACACGCTGGCTGACAGCAACGCTTCCCAGGCGAGTGGCGAGAATTTCACCGTGCTCGACACGGCCGCGCTCGGCCAAGTGTATCGCGGCGTGGCGATCGCGCCGGTGCCATTGCCGGCCTCCGCATGGCTGCTGCTAGGCGGCTTGGGCGGACTCGGGATTGCACGGCGCAAGCGTCAATCGGTTTGATCGGAATCATCGCCTACTTTCACGAGTGATCTACAAAGGAATCCCAGGATGACCAATCTCAATCTCGCCGCTCGCATCGGACTCGTGCTCATCGCCTGCGGTGCGGGCGCAGCAGCCCATGCCCAGAGCAGCACCATCGCGGACTGGAACTTCGGCTCGCTCAACGTGCCCTTAGGGTCGAAAAACACCTACGGTCCCGACAACACGCCGGCAGCCACTAATGGCGTTGCGGCGGCGAACAGCGCCACAACCGCTAGCTCCGTCGGCATGGCGAACAGCTATGCCGAGGCCTCTCCTTACACGAGCGGCTCGGCGTACACCTATGACGACATCACCGACGATACCAATAGCACGATCGGGAATGGAGACACTTGGCGCATCCGCGGCAGCAGCACGCAGTCCACTCAAACTGGAGCCAATGGATGGAGCATCAATGCGCCGGAATATGCTCAAGGCGCACAATTTACGACCACGACGGCCGGGTATAGCAACATCGTGCTGTCGTTCAACTGGGCAGCGACGGCTCAGGGGATCGCCAACCTGCAGGTGCAGTACAACACGAACGTGAACAACGCGAGCGGGTGGACCAACGTCGGACCGCTGGAGACCGCCACGGTTGGCAACAGCTCCGTCGGCGGCTCGTTCCAGACCGACACCATCAACTTCGGCAGTCTCGGGATTACCTCGGTCAACAATGACCCGACGTTGGGTATACGCCTGGTGGCGGCCTACAATCCCACGTTGGGCAACACCTATGCGTCGGCCTCGTCGGTCATTGCCGGCGCCCCCGCCGACTACAACAACAGCTCCGGCAACTGGCGCTTCGCCGACGTGAAGTTCGACGGTACCGTCGCTCCTGTGCCGTTGCCCGCTTCCGCGTGGCTGCTGCTGTCGGCCCTCGGTGGTGGTTTTGCAGTGGCGCGCCGGCGCCGCGGCGGCTACCCGGGTGGGGACACTACCTTGGCGTAAGCGAGGTCCCACACGTTGTGTCCGAGGCGCAATCCGCGCCTCTCGAAGCGCGTGGGCGGCCTGGAATCTGGGCGCTGCACAAAGGTGCCATCCGGGCTCAACGTCTGTAGTCCGGCGACACCGTTCAGCGTTTGCAGCATCTGCTCGGCGTAGTCCTGCCAATCCGTGGCCAGGCGCAGCGTACCGTTCGCGCGCAATTTCGCCGCCAATAGCGCGGCAAAGTCCGCATCGATGAGCCGCCGCTTGTGATGGCGCTTCTTGTGCCACGGATCCGGGAAGAAAATCAGAATCTCGTCGAATGAGTCGTCGGCGATGCGTTCCTCGAGCACCGCCACCGCATCGTCGCAAATGAGCCGCACGTTGGACAGGCCCCCCGATGCGGCCCGCAGGAGAAGGCGCCCGACTCCTGATCGATGCACTTCGATGCCGAGGTAATCGCGATCTGGATGCCTCTCTGCCAGTTCCCCAATCACTTCACCCGCCCCGAAGCCGATTTCCAGGCAGCGCGGCGCCACGCGGCCGAACAGCGTCGCGAGATCGAGCATGCCGCTCGTTTCGACTCCGTAGACAGGCCATAACTTCGCGAGGGCGCGCTCCTGCGCTGCCGTGACGCGGCCGGCGCGAATCACGAAGCTGCGAATGCGGCGGTGTGTGTCCATGGCAGCGAAGTGTGACTCATATCGTCAAAAAAGTGCCTGATATCATGGATCGATGCGCAAATACTGCTTCGGACTCCTTGCGGCACTACTGATGTTGTCGGGTTGCGCCGGCCTGCCGCGGCATGTCGACAAGACCCGTTCCGAGGCCTTAGCCGATCCTGCGCAAACGCCGCTCGGCAAAATCGTCGCGGCCGACCGGGTCGCGGCCGACCGGGTCGCGCACGACCGGGTCGCGCCAGACCGGTCCGGCCGAAACCTCTCGGGAATCCGCTTGCTGGCCTCAGGAGAGGAGGCGCTCGCGAGTCTGCTTGCCTTGGCGGACCACGCGCAGCGCACCCTCGACATTCAGTACTACATCATTCATGCGGACGACTCCTCGCGCCTGCTGCTGCAGCATGTGCGGCGTGCCGCGGATCGCGGCGTGCGCGTGCGCCTCCTTGTCGATGATTTGAACACGGCGGGCGAGGACCGAAGATTCATGCACTTGAGTCAGCGCGCCAACGTCGAGGTGCGCGTTTTCAATCCGTTCCCGGGCGGCCGGTCGGCCATCTGGAGCCGCTTTCTCGCGTCCCTGAACGACCTGCCGCGCATCAATCATCGCATGCACAACAAGCTGTTCGTGGCCGATAACTCGATTGCGATCACGGGCGGACGCAACATCGGCGACGCCTATTTCACGCGCGACCCGCGCAGCAATTTCATCGACCTCGACGTGGTTGCGGCGGGTGCGATCGTGCCGCAGCTCTCCGCGACCTTCGACGCGTTCTGGAACAGCCGCTACGCATATCCCATCGCGTCGGTCGCCTCGGCCGACGAGCCCGAATCGATGGCGCCGCCGCTCGTCGAAACCACCCTCTCGGCCAGCGATGATTGGCTGGCGCAGGAGCTCGATCGCGGCGTGCTCGATTTGCTTTGGGTGCCGGCAACGGTCCTCGCCGACAGGCCGGCGAAACTTGCGAGCGATCCAGATTCGGATGAGGAGGTCACCGTAGCCAACGATATTCGCGAGCTGATGCGTTCGGCGAAGCAGGAGCTCCTGATCATCTCTCCCTACTTCGTGCCGGGTCCTGGAGGCATGGCGCTGATGCGGCAGTTGGTATCGCGGGGCGTGCACATCCGGATCCTGACCAACTCGCTAGCCTCGACGGATTCGCCGTTGGTGTATACCGGATACTCCCGCTATCGAGCCGGGCTCTTGAAACTGGGCGTCGAGCTGCGAGAGATGCGTCCGAAGCTGGGAATGAAGCGGCCGCGCTTCCATCCGTTCCAGAGCTCGAACGCGAGCCTGCACGCGAAGGCGCTCGTCATCGATCAGAAAACCGTGTTCGTCGGCTCCCTGAACATGGACGGCCGATCGCGGCGCTTCAACAGCGAACTCGGAATCGTGATGCGCAGCACCGACATCGCCCAGCAGGTCACCAATATCCTCGACGACGTGAGCGCCGACGGCAGTTACCGCCTGAGCCTCCGGGACCACACCAACCAGATAGAGTGGATCAGCGGCGAGCCCGGACAGGAACTGGTATGGCACAGCGATCCCGAGACCACGCTCACGCAAAGGATAGCCTTACGCGCGCTCGCTCCGTTCGCGCCGGAGGAGTTGCTCTAGGGCGCGAGCCTCAGAGAGCCGAGATATTCCCTGACCTTGCCGCGGAAGCCTTCACTGCTGGTGACGGTCGCACCGCCGGCCAGCGTGAAGATGAAATCGCCGCGCAGGGTGCGGTTCACCTCCTTCACAAAGTTCACGTTGACGAGAATCGAGCGGCTGATGCGCAGCATGGGCTGCGAACGCAGCGCAGCTTCCGCGTGCTGCAAAGTGCTTCTCGCGTGATACCGATCCTTGCCGACGCGGATGGCGACGTAGTTGCGGTCCGCCTCCAGCATTTCGACCCGTGCCACGTCGAGCACGTGTACGTGACCGTTGAATTCGGCCAGCAGCCGCGACTTCTCCTCGTTGGGTGCGTGCGCGCTGCGCTCGAGCTGCACCAGCAAATCCGCGAGCAGAGTCTGGCGCTCGTCCGCGCTCGAGTTCGAGTGGCGCGGCCGTACGCGCGCGAGAGTCTTGCGGAACCGGTCCTGGTCGAACGGCTTCAGCAAATAATCGACGGCGCATACCTCGAAGGCTTCCAGCGCGTAGGTGTCGTAGGCGGTCACGAATACCAGCGACGGCAGCTGCGAGGATTCGATTCGGCGTGCCAGGTCGATGCCGTTCAAAGGATCCATTTGGATGTCGAGGAACAGCAGTTGCGGCGGTTTCAAACGGATGGCCTCGAGGGCGGCCGCGCCATCGCCGAATTCCCCCACCACGCGCAGGTCGATTTCCGCTTCGCAATATTCGCGCAGCGTGCGCCGGCCGGCGGGCTCGTCGTCGACGATGATGACGTCGATCATATGCGCGCCAGCCTCGCGGCGCGGTAGTTGTCGCCGGCTTCGCGCGGCGCCGCCGGCGCATCGCGGATGGCGGGAAGATTGAGCTCGCTGCGCCACTGCGAGTCCTGCGCCGTCGTGACCAAACTGGCGCGGCCCTCGAACTGCACGGCGATTCGTTCGCGCACATTGCGAAGCCCGATGCCCGCGGCGCCTGCCGTACGGTTCGGGGCTATCGTGTTGCACACCTGCAGCGTGAGCACCTCATCGCTCAAGCTGACCGAGATCGTGACCAGGACCGGCATCTGATGGCCCGCCATGCCATGCAGGACGGCGTTCTCCACCAAGGGCTGCAGGATGAGGCTCGGCACCCACACGGACGGGATCTGCGCGGCAGAGGGCAAGACCACGCTGAGACGGTCGACAAAGCGTCGTTGCTGCAGCTCGAGATACAGGCTGGCAAAGTGCAGCTCGTCGGTCAATCGTGCGAAGTCACGTTCGCCTGCATTGAGCAGCCGCCGCAGCAGATCCGCGAGCTGCACAACCATCGCCTGGGCGCCCTTGGGGTCCCATTCGATGTAGCCGCGAATCGTATGCAGGAGATTGAACAAGGTATGCGGCGATAACTGCATGCGCAGCGCCGCCAGCCTGGCGGCGCTCCACTCGCGCTCGAGCGCCGCCAGACGCAATTCTGAATTACGGAAGCGCGTGTACAGCGCAAGGCCCGTAATCAGCGCCAATCCGAAGCCATAGGCCGGCAGAAAATTGACGAAGCTCGCCAGCCACAGGGACAGGAAGAAGGGTTCGCGCAAGGCGTGAATGTGCGCCACGATGGGTTCGTGCATCTCGTCGCTGCCCAGCATGCTGTTGGCGAGAATCAAGGCAGGATAGGCCATGGCCGCGAATGCCACGCCAAGAACCAACTGCAAGGGCAGTGTTACCAGCAGCGGGCTCCATTGCACTCTCAAGGAGGCCCAGAACGAGACCAACAACATCGGCAGCAAGAACACATGCTGCAATAGCCGCGCGTCCCACGAAGCGAACAAAATCACCGTGCCCAAGTGCGCCGTGCCGATGCGCATGCTGTAGCCGTAGAGCAGATTAGACACCGTCACGTAGACCCAGAACAGGCAGGTTATGCCTAAGAACTGCGAACGGGTCAGACCTCCGGCGAAGCCCCGGGTCGGTAGCAGCGGCGTGCCCTCGAGATCCATGGGCCAAGACTAACGCAAGTGACCACTTTCTGGCGTTGCGTTGGGCGCAGGGCAGGGACGAAACCGCCGTTCCCGGGGACCAACTCGTCGTCCCGACGCTGCCCAGCCGCTGCGTTCGCGTGTCTTATGTACGTATCGTCAACAATCACTTCCAAACAGGAGATGTCATGGTCAACAAATTCAATCTGGTCGAGGCGGTCATCCGCAGGCAGGCCATCCGCGGTGCGGCCCTTCGCGGGGCGGCTCTCAGCGCGGTTGTCGCCGCCGCCGGTCTCGGGTTCGCAGTCGCCGCCGGCGCACAAACGGTCGATAATGCGCCGAAGCTGGTGGTGCGCTACAGTCCGGCCAGCCTCGACAGCGACCGCGGGGTGCGCGAGCTCTACGGTCGATTAGTCGCCGCTGCCGAAAAGGTATGCGTGGAGCCGCAGGTGGGCAGGTTTCCGAGCGAAGCGGTGACCGCGTGCCGCCGGCAGGCGGTCATCGATGCTGTGGCGCAGATCCACAACTCGCGCCTCGCGGAACTATCGGCACACCGCTCCAAGAGCGGCTAGTCCCCGGCTAGTCGATTTGCCGGGCAGTGCTGGTCGAGCTTCCAGCCGCAGGATTGAGCATGACGGTGTTTTGCACGAGCGTCGTGTCTCCATCCTGCGAGCTGGTCGCATCGGGCGGCCGCAGCTGTCGCAGGGACTCGCCGTCCGGGAGCCCATAGCTCTGATCGACCAAGTACGCCTCGAGGGAGGCGCCGCGGACCTCGACGGAGAAATCCATTCCTGGGGGCGGCACACCGACGACATGCAGGCGCGTCATGTGATGCTGCGCTTCGAACAGCGCAATGCGCTTCTGTTCCGACGCCTCAGTCACGATGATTTCCTTGATTTGCGCGGCGCCCGGGAACGAGACGGAGATATCGGGAGCCCCGCGCTGGGATTGCAGATGCAAATCGTAGCGCGTGGTTCCTGAGCGTCCGGGTGTCACCGCGCGAAGCTCCAGCAGCGGCGGCGGCAGATCGCGGGAAGGCGCGGGTGCCCGGAACGCGCGCGCGCGGCCGCCCGACGCTTCGGGCTCAAGTTCGGTACCGAAGCCCGCGGACTTCGCGACGTAGGCCGGCAATTTCAATGAATCGGGTTCACACATCCAGACGGCTTCGTGCCGGTTCGCATCCAGGCTGTATCTGAAGTTGACGCGTTGCGGCCAAGCTGCCGAGTAGGTTGGCAGCGCGAGTGTGGCCAACAACCCTATGGTGCTCGCCACGGCCGCGACACCGATGATCCACCGGCGGAGCGGGGTGCTCGCCGCGGCAATCACCGGCAGCACGAGCGTCGCGCCCAGGGTGAGCTGCAGCGTGTCGATGACCCACGCCACGCTGCCGATGGCCGCATACAGCAACGAGATCAGCGGGATAATCAACGCAAACGTGACCCAAACCGGCGCCAGCGCCGCGAAGTCCTTGGCCCACGACGAGTCGAAGCTTAAGCTGGAGCGGCCGGCACTCGTCACGCGCGTGCCCGAATCGGCCAAGAGAGTGGGTATCACGGCAATGACGGCCACCGCGGCCGTGATCAATGATATGAAGCCTAACCCCGGCCGAAGCGCGGCTTCCAGTTCGCTCAACATGGCCAGCAGCAAGACTGCCCCGAGCCAAAAGCCCCAGAACCCCGCGCGTTTTTCAAGCCAGTGACCGCTGATGGCGGCAGCGCACGCGGCGAGCGCGGCGCAGGCCATATTCATCCAAACTGGATGCGCGATCCAGGAATGCCGATCCAGGGGCGGAACTTTGCCGGTCTCGAGCAGCAGCACGAGCATGGCGCCGCTCGAGGCCCCGCCGAGCACCAGGCACGTGACTACACCGAGGCCGCCCCACGCAATCTGCCGCACCCTCACCCGGCCAGAGCGGTGAAGAAGCACAGCCTCGATCAGCAGTAGACCTAAGATGATGCTGGAAGCAACGAGGGAGTATCGCGCCGGCCAGGCAATCAGCACGCGCGACAGCACATCGAAATAAACCGCATCGCTCGGCGGTGGCGGGCGCAGCGTTCTCGAATCCGCGAGCGCCAACAAACTCTCGAGAGCGTTGTCTCCCTGGTGCTGAATGCTGCGCAAATCGGCATTCGCGACGGTGTCCAGTGCCGTGTGGTAGTGCCCGACGTCGCCGATGAAAGCGAAATTGAAGCCCTGCCAGTCCACGGACTTGAACACGGTGAAATCCGTGCTGTTGGGCAGCGTCTGGTAGGCATCGTAGTAAACGGAATCGGTGATCGGCCGGGCAACCGCGTCTTGATACAAGCTCATGAGCCAGGCGTTCCCGCCGCCGGTCTCGAACATCAGACTCGGGCCCGAGCTGCCTCGCGCCTCGACGTTGACGGCCGCGGCGACCTGTTTCGCCATCGGCTCGTGACGTACGAACAGTACGGCGCCGAGCAGACCGGCCTCTTCGCCGTCGGTGATCAAGAGTGCGACCGGATGCCGTGTCGGCGGCATCACGGTCAGGATTCTCGCGATCTCCAAAGCGACCGCGACGCCGGCCGCATCGTCGCAAGCGCCGGGCCCTGCCGGCACCGAATCATAATGCGCGGTGAGCAGCACGAGATCTGCGCCATCGGCGGCATCGCTGCTCTGCCGGGAAGGCAGGCGCGCGATGATGTTGCTCGGCGTACCGCACACCGCGTACGTATTGCAGACCAATCCGGACTGTATTTGGGTTTCATATCCCAGCGCAGACAGCCGCTGCACGATCCTTTCCCGTACCCGTGCATTGGCGTCGCTGCCGATCGGATGCGCGACACCATCGCCCACCAATGTTTCGAGTTCGGCCTGCGCGCGATAGGCCGAGAAAGCGGGCAGCCGCTCGTCCGCGGCGGCGCGCGGGTCCGGCAGCCGATAGCCAAGCAACGTCGATACTGACAGGACGAGGATGCCGAGCAGACAGGCTCCTAGCCCGCGATTTCGCGCCATGCCCGCTGCGCCGATCAATCTCGCGCCGTCAGTCGAGTGCCACCCGTCAGTCGATCGCAATGGCCCGCGGCTGGTTATCCGCTGCGAATGGCGAGCCCGGCGCCGCGGTCAGGGCTCCCGTTGCAGTATCGATGGCGAATACCGAGACCGTATTGGAATTCTGGTTCGCGGAGTATAGGTACAGGCCCGACGGATCCACCGCCAGACTCACCGGTAATGTGCCGCCGCTCGCGACCGTGGACGCGGCTGAGAGCACGCCGCTCGTCGGCGTGATCGAGTACGAGGAGAGGGAATTGTTCGCGGTGACGTTTGCCGCGTAGATGAAGCGACCTTCCGGGTCGGCGGCGACCGAAAGCGGATCCGAGGTCGTGGCGAGGGGCGATCCGGAGGCCTCCGTCAAGCCACCGGTACTCGTGTTGACCGTGTACATGGAGATGCTGGCACTGCCCTCGTTGGCAACGTAGGCAAACGCGCCGGTCGGATCGATCGTGATGGAAACGGGGTCGGTGCCCGTCGCAAAAGGCGAGCCAGCAACACTGGTCAATACGCCTGTGGTCGCATCGATCGCCAGTACCGAAATGTCGGCGCTGCTGAAATTCGTCACGTACAAAAAATTTCCCAACGGATCCACCTGCAAGGAGCTGGGTCCCACCTCGACCGTGAAGGGGGATCCCGTGACCGGCGTCAGGGCTGCGTCGGTACCCACCGAAAATACCGATACCGTGTTATCGCCGAAATTCGCCACGAAGATATAATGCCCGGCCGGATCCATGGCGATCGCATCGGGCTCGTTGCCCGTGGCGACCCCGAGGCTCGTCGCCGTCAAAGCGCCCGAGGACGCATCGATCGCGTACGACGTCAAAGTGGCGCTCGCGTTGTTCGCGACGTACAAATAGGCGCCGTTGGGATCGACGGTGAGCGCGGCGGGAGTCGTGCCGCTCGATGCGAATGGTGAGCCTGCAACCGCCGTCAATTCGCCGGTGCTCGAATCGATGACGTAGGCGGAGATGTCGTTCGCCAGCTGGTTCGCGACGTAGGCAAATTGGCCCGGCTGCGTGCAGATCACGATGATGTTGGTAACCGCCGCTTTGTCGATCGTGCCGGTGCCGTTGCGGACCGTGCAGGTTTGCGTGGGATTCGACGGCGCCGTACTGACGGTCACTGAGTAGGCGTCGTTGTTCTTGACGCCCGTGGCGAAGGTGAAGGGGCCGTTTGCCGAGAGGCTCAAGCTATCGCCCGCGTTGTTCTCCAGCACGAGCCCCGTGCCGGCCAGCCCCACCAAGGTGCCGCCGACGCTGTACTTGGCATCGAGGGTACAGCTTCCCAACCCCAAGCCTGCGATAATCAAGGCGGCAAGGGTCGTTATCTTCATCTTAATCTTCACAGAACTTCTCCGTTGCGCGAATGCCGCACACCAGCATTTTTCGACAATGTTGTGATCAATTAGTTGTTCCGTCCTGCGAATTCAAGCGAATAATACGAAGGTTCATGGTTTACAGGTCGCCGATGCAACCTAAGCGGACGTTTTGGTCGATCAATGGACCGATTCTAAGCAGGTCGTTCCAAACACAGCAAAGGAAAACCCGTGTCTCAACATTTCTTTTCGCTCGAGGGTCGGTTGCTCGCCGCGCTGGCGGGGCTTCTGACCGCGTGCTTGAGCCCGAATATCGCCGGTGCGGCGCTGGGAGAGCCGGAGACGTCGATACAAGGGGACGTCTCGAAGTTCCGGGGGACGGTCAATTCCATCGAACATGTGACTTATCGAGTGCACGAAATCTCGCTGCCGTCGGGGACCGTGGTGCGCGAGTTCGTCACGCACAGCGGCGCAGTTTTCGCCGTTGCTTGGCGCGGGCCCACCATGCCCAATTTGCGCCAGGCCTTGGGAACGTACTTCGATAGCTATGTCGCCGCAGCCAAGGTCGCGCCGATCAACTCTCGTCGCGTGGATATTGCTCGAACGGATCTGGTCGTGCACGCAATGGGTCATATGCGATCCTTTAGCGGAACCGCCTATGTTCCGGCGGTGGTTCCCGTCGGCGTCAGCGTCGGAGAACTGCAATGAGGGGCTCGGCCCGTACTCTCGGCGCCGCCGCATTCGGACTGCTGGTTTGCATGCTGGCGAGTTCCTGCGGCAGCGGCGGCGACAATCTCCTGTCCTCGGGAACCACGTCCGGTTCGCCGCCGCCGAGCGGCGCCAACGTCGCCAGCGCTGTCGTCAACTCGGGGCCGGCCAACAATAGCGCCAACACTTTGTTCGTGAGCGTGACCGTGTGCGTGCCGGGCAGCACGACGAATTGTCAGACCATCGATGATGTCGAGGTCGATACGGCATCCTATGGGTTGCGCATTCTGTCGTCGGCGCTCACCGTGGCGTTGCCCGTGCAAACCTTGTCGACTGGTGCGTCCTTGCTCGAGTGTACGAACTTCGTGCAAGGCTACAGCTGGGGGCCCGTCGTCGCGGCCGATGTGCAAATTGCCGGGGAAACCGCCAGTTCCGTGCCCGTGCAAGTGATCGGCGACCCGAACTACACCACGGTGCCGGATGACTGCTCGGGCACTGGTGCGGCGGTTGGCATGGAGATCGACACCGTCTCGAGTTTCGGCGCCAACGGCGTGCTCGGCGTCGGACCCTTCGCGCAGGACTGCGGCGCCAACTGCGCGAACGAGGCTGTACCGACGACGTATTATGCGTGCACGACGAGCAGCGATTGCGTCGCGACCGCGGTGCCTCTCTCGGCTCAGGTGCAAAATCCCGTGAGCTTGTTCACCAAGGACAACAACGGCGTCATCGTGCAGTTGGACAACGTCGCCAGCGGCGGAGCGACTTCGGCGTCGGGCTATCTTATTTTCGGCGTAGGCACCGAGTCCAACAACGCGACCAGTGCTTCGCAGACCGTGCTGACCGTCGATGAGTCGGACGATCTGACCGTGACATTCAATGGCGTGAGTTACGTGACGAGTTTCATCGACAGCGGCTCGAATGGTATTTTCTTCAACGACAGCAGCATCCCGGTGTGCACCCAGAGCGCGCTCTCGGCTTTCTATTGCCCATCTGCGCCTGTGAGTTTGAGCGCCACGCTGACGGGCGCCAACGGCGTGACCGCGACCGTGGACTTCACCATCGCGAACACGGCCACGTTGTTTAGCACCAGCACGGACCTCACGGCATTGCCCGAATTGGGAGGCACATATCCCGACTCGTCGACCAGCTTCGATTTTGGTCTGCCGTTTTACTACGGGCGCAGCGTCGCGACGGTGATCGAAGGCAATACCACGAAGGTGGGCACCGGACCCTACTTTGCCTTCTAGGCCCAGCGTAGGGCGCTCACGAAGATGTGTTTGCGGTACTAGACGCGACGCAGCATCGGCAGAAGCCATCGGCAGAAGCTAATCGGCAGAAGCCTGTGGCCGCGCGATGTAACTCAATATTCATTTTTGTGCAGTCCCCCTGTTGCGCAGCATCGCTAATTTTATGCGTTGATTTCGACAACGTTCGACGGCTGCAATTCAGGGACAACGCATGCACACCCCATGGAAACACGTCAGGGAAAACGGTCAGCCGAACATTCGTAGAGCAGCATTCATTGCAATCGTCGGCATGTTCAGCCATGCAGCCGGCGCCACCAGCGTCGCCTTGAACGGCTCCGGGACACTGACTTGGGCGGCGCAATTCTTGGGGAGCTCGAGCGGTAATACGGAGACGACCACGAGCAATTCATACTCCTTGAGCCTACCCGGTCAATACAGCTTCGGGGACACGTTCAGCTCCCCCCAGACCTCACCCTTGGTGGACAGCTCGAATGTGCCTTTCGAGCAGTCAGGCTCGCCGGTCGGGGAGTACTCTTTCCAAGACACTTATGCCTTCTCGCTGAGCGCGCCGGCGACGGGCGATGCTCTCGTGGTGTCCCTGGATTTGGGCTCCGGCTTCGGTAACCTGTTCGACATTTCCAACTTGCAATTCCGATTGTACGAGGTTCCAAGCTCGAACACGGCGCCGGGTCTGACGATTCCAGCCGGAAGCACCAATGTCTACACCTGGACCGGAAAGTCCGGCAATGACCTTGGGGCGGTGATTTCCACGACTTTTCCCAACGCTACGTCAGGGACGTACTTCCTCGACATCGCCGGTACCGCGGACGGGACCTCTGGCGGCACCTACATCGGCCAACTCAACCTGGCTCCCGTTCCCGTTTCGCCCGCGCTACCAATGCTGGTGTCCGGTATTGCTGGTCTTGGAGCCTTTGCACGTCGTCGTCTTTCTCTTTAGCCGCTCACGCGGATTGCCGCCATGATTTGCCCACCCCGAGGAACGCGATTAGAATCCTGGCCATCGCGGGCGTCGTATAATGGTAATACCCAAGCTTCCCAAGCTTGAGCCGTGGGTTCGATTCCCATCGCCCGCTCCAACTCCAGCCATTGCTGGCCAGTGGCAGCCAGTGATGAAGCTGTCTCACGGCGTGAGCGCAGCGAATCCGTTCTAATGAGCAAGGGAGGAGGAGAGTTCGCGATATGCGTTCGCTTGAGCCAGCAAGCATCGTCGTACTCCAATCCAGAGCACCTATATTAGCATCACTTGATGCCTTAACTCGTGCCTATCATGCGCGTGAATGCGTAGATTTGAGAATCCGCCTTCAGCGTCTCTATCAAACTGGGCTCGCGCAGCACCAACCAGGGGCTCGCCACTTCCCCTATCGTCATTTCGACGATGGCGCCATCCGGCAGTACTTGCTTGTGGCATAGCGGACGTAAACTATATCTTCACGACTTTCAGGATGCCGCTCAGTGCGCCAAAGTCTGATGGATTGCGTGTGTAGAGTGGCAGTCCATTGGCGGCAGCCGTCGAGGCTATAAGCAAGTCCGCGAG
>Ga0116231_10008733_pt1 | contig 17596 bp, 16 predicted proteins | sample S1TSphgellanicum_2_FD_89695 | JGI IMG/M metagenome (GOLD analysis project Ga0116231, IMG submission 89695) | Host-associated microbial communities from peat moss isolated from Minnesota, USA - S1T2_Fd - Sphagnum magellanicum MG | ecosystem: Host-associated > Plants > Peat moss > Unclassified...
CCATGTTTTAATTTTTGAAAAAATCCGTTTTATTTTTGCATTCTGAAATTTCACCTTGGAACCATGTTTTAATTTCTGAAAAAATACATTTTATGTTTACATTTTGAAATTTCACCTTGGAAATATGTTTTAATTATGGGAAAATCCATTTTATTTTTTCATTTTGAAATTTCACCTTGGAACCATGTTTTAATATCTTGAAAATCCATGTATATTTCTGCATTTTGAAATTTCACCTTGGAACCATGATTTAATTTCTGAAAATTTTCAATTTACAAAGGGAGTCACTTGCCTAAAAAATATAACTATTTACACTAGATAGACTACCGAATTACTTACAAAGGCTAAGTAACCACAACATTAGAGATAGAAATTATGGGACCATTCTGCATTTTGGAGGCCAAAATCTCATTAATGAGACCAAGGACCAGCCAATTCTGAATATTTCAACATGGTATCCAAAATAACCTATAAGAGCAAGAATCCCTCCTTTCAAAATCTTCTCTTCGTCTCTAATGAGCAACAAGTCTTTCTAGATTTGGCAAAACATTTTTTTGAAGCATTGGGGTGGGTTTAGGAAATGTTGGTCTCTATAGGATAGAGCAAATGTTACTCTCAGGAATCATTTAAGCTTGAGGAAAAGGGCTTTCTGGAATTTTTTTTGGCTTGAGAATAGACGCTCTATGGACCATTCCTCACATAAAAGCAAATATGGTCAATTCTTTCAATTTTTCAGATTTGTTTAGCACCTTATATTCTTTAGCTCTGATGGGTTTAATGTTGAAGAGAGCATTGATGACATGGATGCTGAAATTTTCATGTTATTTCAAGTAGCCTCCATTGCCACAGCTAGTTTGGAGGAATTTTTCATTGCAACCGACCAAGATGGTTCTTGGTCCCAGTCAGTTAGTAGATCCAAATGTTGGAGTTTGGGCATCCTAGCAACATTACGCACAACACCTAGATTATTCAGAACCTTGACAAACTCACTTTAGCCAAGTTTCAAGAGTTGGTGACACTCTTGGTGCCAAATATCATCAACCATGCAAGATTAACCGAAGAAGTTTGTAAGCTTTCCAGTCGACCATGTAAGTTGACACTAAAACAATGCCTTTCGAATTTCATACAATATTTCAAGCATGACAATGTGAACATACATGACACATTCATGTGGAATTGGTCCAAGACTTCTATTTGTGATGATGTGGTATTCATTTCGTCATGCATTAATGAGGCTATTGCAAATGAGATCCAATGGTTGATTGTCAAGGAGAGGGTTACCTTCACAAGTGGGATCCAAGATCTCCTCTGTTACATGAGATTCATTGATGGAACCTTGGTGGAGACCCACAAGCTTTGAAATAATGTAATGCATTGGACTTGGTTCAATGGTAGAAAAAAATCCATTTGATGAACAACATGATCATTGTTGACAACCAAGGTCTCTTCATTTACATCAACATTGGATACCCAAGGTCATGGCATGATGTAACCATATTGTGGCATTCCAATCTTTATGCCAATTGGCGTAACCATTTCACCTACATGAATGAGTACTTTGAATATTTACTTGGGGATCTGAGCTACATGGGTGAAAAAATGTGATCAATTGGTCGGCATGAATTGTTTCTGAATACACACTTGGGCACAATGAAAGCATACAATAAGATGCATGTGAAATATAGGGTTAAGCCAGAATTGGGGGGCTCAAAAGTAAGTGGCAAAGGCTAATGAAAAGGTTTGACTATGCCAAACCCAAGTTTACCCACTTGTTTCATAATGCCACAGTACTTACATTTTTCTGCAGAGGCAAAGAATGGAAAAACAAAAGAGAAAAACTTCAAACTTGTTTATGGAAAGTTTTATTTCATTTTGGAGTGTTGAATTTTATTACTAGATTTCTTCAACTTTCCCTTTTGGAAAGTTAAATTTGATTTTGAAGTCTGAAATTTTTAGAGTGAAACTCGTAATCCACCTCTACAATTTGAAATTTCACCCTCTAGATAAATCATTTTTATTTCTGCAATTTGAAATGTCAAGTTTGAAATTATTATTTTATCTTTGGAAAAATCATTTTTTACTGAAACTTAAAATATCAAGTCTGAAATTTTCATTTTTCATATAGGGAAATCATTTTTATTACTACAACCTGAAATTTCAATTCTAAAATTATTATTTTACCTCTAGAAAAACCATTTTTATTACTGCAACCTAGAATTTCGATTCTGAAATTATTATTTTACCTCTGGAAAAACCATTTTTATTTTTGTAATATGGAATTTCAAGTCTGAAACTATTATATATTCTAAAATCTGTCTATTTTCCTCTTAGTTTTGGAATTTCAAATTACAAGTCTGGAACTTGTCTTTATTTTTGGAAATTCCAATTTATCTTGGAAACTTCCTATTGTAATATTGAGATTTCAAATTTATAGACAAATGAGATTTTGGATTTATTTGAAATAAAATGCTAAAAACCCAAGATAAACTTTACTTCCATTTTGAGGTCCTCTTTGAAGATTACACCCAATTCTTTAACTTGCTTCAAATTTGCAATTTTGGTCTTGTTATTTTTTCGTTGGGTAATTCCAACCTTGGCCAATAATAAAGAATCTTGAGTTTCATTATTCAATTGAAATTGTTTGCCATGGATGCAATATTAATAGACTAAGTATTTAACATTCCAACCTTCGACATAAGCTAAACGAGCTTCTCAATTGGAGTAATAGAACTCATAGTTCATAGAAAACTTGGGGCACTAATCCCTACATGAACTATTTCAATGTCTACTAACATACTAATTGTAGGTGTGAGCCCTACACCATCTATAAAGGATTGTTGCTTCTTTCAAACATTCTTAGAGGTGTGTCCATCAATGGTCTTCAACTTTTCTAAAACATCATCACAATGATGAACAACTTTGCCAGAGTCATCCTCATTGGATGTCCTTGTTTTCAATTCCTTCAATGTTTTTCACAATCAATCTTTTAATGTTTCCACTTAGAATACAATTCGAATACTCTAATTTGTATGCAACATATATGTTCTTCCATACCACGTTATGAATAAATTGGGTTACCTATTTCCTTCCCTTACTATAGTGCCCAAAATGAAGGTTGTACATAACTACCAATGTATTTAATTGTACATACTCCACTAGTGGTTTATGGGTTTTGTCCTTCTATGGCACTTTTGCTTTTTGATTTGTTGTGATTAAAACATGTTCTCATGTAGGTGAATTGTAGTCACTTGCTTGTAACTCCACGAAAAGGTCAAATTTTGTCATACCAAAATTTGCTAATAAATTTACATCTTTTTATTGACAGAGTTGTAATCCACTAGAAGTATAATTTGAAGATTTCGAATATGAATCACATAAGTTAGGGTTTAAGTCAACAATGTCCAAACACACCTTGAAACATTTTAGCTCATGTTCAAAACATTTTTGAAATCATATCCTTGAACAACCAAATTTAGCAATAGAAAGAGGTAAGGTCTATGGTCTACTCTCACCATCTCCAATGCAACTTGAAAGACATTTTTTGCAATAATTGTAAACCATGCCTTGTTTATTTGTCACATGTGCCAAACTATGGAAGGGGTCGTAGTTGGAAGGTGTGGGAAAATGCGTGAAATCACAATAGAATCCATGAGAGGGGGCAACAAGTTGCATTTAGATTGAAGGCTCATTTTGGGGTTAAGATTGGGATAAAATGTGCAACAACACTAGCAAATGAGTGGGTGAGCAAATGAGCATGAGCATGAAGGAATTTCAAGGAATATTTCATGCCACATCATGGAATATTCCTTCTTTTTTTGCCATGTGGTATTAATATATTGATGTGAAAAAATATTCCACGCCTTATCATGGAATATTCTACCACATCATAAACATGATTTGTTGGGGAATCAACAATTATTTATTGATTTTAAACATATTATCATTCTTGGTGCAACCAATGTTCCAAATTCTAGGGCTCTTATATAATACCTTCAATATTTTCAAAATTGTTGAAATGACGAAAAACTACATGCTTGAGAAATATTTGATGAATTTAAATTGATAAATATATTGGTTCTTCGACAAACTTGTGCTATGATGGCAAGGTAGTATAGTATTTTATAGAATAAGACAATATACATGAAAACATGTCATGACTGTCAATGGGTTTATTGCAAATAAAGTGTATAAAGTTTTATCAAATCACATACTTTGATGCCACACCACTAATGTATAATCACTAGAACAAAAGAACATAAACATCTCATAAGAACAATTGAAATAATACATAATGGAGAAAAAATTGTTTAACCGTAATTTTTTAAAAAACTTCCTACATAGTGAAGGTAATTACAACAAGCTTAATGAATGAAAAAAAACAATTGATTTGAAACAAATGCAATTGTTATGTGTTATCACGAGAATCCAAAGGCTTTAGAATGTTTTTACAAACATTGAACTTCATCCCAACACCACATGTAGTAATGAATGAACTCTTCTGTGAGCCCACAAAACATAATTGTTTGAAAGATGTGATACACATGTTTACATGGCACATATGCCCCACTGCCACCCAAACAACATGCCAACATTTTAACAAAGTAGACACATGAACATCTAAGGAAATTGCCAATAGTGACATCATATCAGTTGTCATCAAAAAGAATATTTGTAAATTCATCCATACTCGGGTGGCAGAACATCAACATTAGGGAAAACACTGCATTGAAGAAGTAACCTACTAGCTTCCCAGTTGTTTGTGTGCTATTGTGTTATTTTGAACATAGAAAGCCGTCTCACCTTCTTGCCACCACAAGTTATAGGCCAACAACTTGCATCGGACATCTTCATAGGGCTGTGACAACTCACAAGAAGCACATGGGAATTGCTTGAACTAGAAGATCAGAAGCCAAATAAACTTTGAACATTATTTCTACACAAGTGGTCAAAGGAAAACCCTGTCTCTTTTAGAGTTATTACATCCTTTTGGGTCAAGTTAATACCTTCTTGGATGGGCCATATGGTTGGAACTGCAAGCCTAACAGTTGCAAGTTTTCGAAGTATCCCACCCACACAACGGCTCAAGGCATCAAGACAAAACTAGTGTTTATGGTGTTTGAATGATTCATTGTGATATTCAACCTAAAAACTTGAATAACATGGAGCAAAGCTTCCACTTACTAATTTATAAAGGTTAATCCTTGCTTTGCATTTGAACGTAATGGTTTTTTAAAGTGCAAAACATTGAATTACAGATTTGGGTGGACAACATTCAATATGCCATTAACCATCAACACAAATAATTTCCTTCAACTCTAGGCCACTTTAAGATAGCAAAGGTTACAAATCATAGAACTAGCTGGTGGTAATTGTTGAAAATGTACATCCTCCATAATATTGGGTTTAATAGCCATAATAGATACTTGTGGACAAAAGAAATTCATGTGGTCAAGATGATGGGAATCTTTGTGTATGCTTAGAACATAATCAACAAGTTGTTTGGCAAACCCAAACACCTCTTTTCCCTTGAGGTGTGGAGGGCAATTTGTGAAAAATGACCCAGATGTGTAATTTGCCACATCGGTCACAAGTTTGGCAAGATCACTCAATCCTTGTGCCTTCCTCAACAACAATTCATTTTTATTGGGTCCATGACCAATTGGACCACCTTGCAAGTATTGTCTATACAATGTAGACTATTTGAAAGCATGAACATAGTCATTAGATGTTGTTGTGTAAAAATAAGTGTCACATTTTCTCGACTATTGCAATTAGATGTTATGCATAGTTTTTGCCAAAGTACAAATGGGCATATCCACCCACTCCTCATCATTGAACTTTTGTAGGTCAAAGGAAACAAAATGTTAACAAATCTGAAATGTCACAATAGAATTAGAGTGAGAGTGTAATGGAATTGGAGAGCAAATGGAATTCATGTGTTAAATACAAACAAAAAAAATCATAAATAATTGAGAGACAAAATACTCGCATGGACCATGAACCCTCCTTATTGTTTAACATGAAAATGCGAAAAACTAAGCCAATTGCCAAGCTCATGGAGACTTGCCTCATAAACAACCCCAAACAAGCCAACAACAAATTAGAGCATATAAACTATCAACCTCCCCAAGGGATTTTGTGCCCTTGTACTAGTGGGAAAAAAAGATGTGTTGATTTTGAAATTCAAGTTTGATCATTTGTTTGGTGTGCTTATCAAGTGATTGAATCCAGTGGAATAAACATGTGCACTCCTTATCAATCATCCTCACAAAGGGGTCCCTTGATCCATAAACAATTCTAACAACATTTCAACTAACTTTTACTCTATCAGACATTAATCCCTTGAAATTCAATTTTGAAAAATCATGCTTCTGCATCGTGTCATTGAGCTTTTTCCACATTACTGGTTGAGCCTCCATGTCCTCATATTACATGTCACAAACTGCAATGGTCATCATTTTGCAGTAGGCCGAATTATACACATGACAAGCCATAGTCGTCCAACTAGTCACACGCTTCACATGATCAAACATGGTCCAAGCATTTTGCAAATCCCTTGCAAGTTGCATTCATGTGACAAAACTTGTCCCACTTCCCACACCATTTATGGACATCTTGAAAATGAACACCTTTTGTCCAATAACTTGTCCAAGGAAGCAACATTCTTGGATGTAGTCATATTGACTCTTGGATTTCAATTCAAGGATGCTACAATGTAACCACCATTTTCATTGATGCTTGAAAAAAGGAATGAGGTTATGAATGTTGGGAAAGTTCAATTTATAGAACTTGTCTTGGATTTGCTTCAATTGCTCACCTTTGAGAAGCTCCACTTTACCATCACTACAATCATCGAGCAAATGTCCAGCCAATAAGGTCTTGCTAACACTTAAGGAAATCACAAACATATTCACATTGGGCGTGTGAACGACCTCCTTTGTAATCAACCTTTTAGTTTCCTCTAGAGACTCCTTACACTTGCCATCCACAACAAGACAATTGTGTACCCCAAGATGAATTGCCATTCTTGATAGAGATTATAATTTATGCACAACATAATAAATTCTCCCACTGCAACAAGCGATTCAAAGGGGAAGAGCATGACAAATTTTGTATCCAGGCGAAAAATCAAACGGAGTCAGTTACATATAACCTATAACTAGAATATGAATTTTTTCACTGTACCAAAAGGTTCCGTTATGAGAGGCAAAGCACACAAAGTTTTCACAATCATCCTGCACAAAACGTAGGTGACCCAAGCAATGAGTCTTCTTGAAGCTCAACCCAAAACTATTTTTAATATTGGTGATGATCACCTTACACCAAACATGGCCATCATTCTTACTATCCATGCCCTACATTTTTGAAGAGCCATGAGCATTGGGAAGGAGAGGTGGTAATTCAAACAAGACATCCCCATAAAAAACAATTAGCAAAAACTGGAATTTTTGAATAAGTATTTTCTCATAATCCAAATTTCGCACTCATTGGAGTTTTATCCTGGAAGTGCCATTAAATGTAAGCAAAAAAACACTAATTAGATACTTCTAGAAGAGGACGAAGGTTGCGATGACAAGGCAAAAAATGGTTGTGACAATGGAAATTATGGCTACATGGAACCATATTGAGAAATCAAATTTGATGATATTGTGGATGAAGAATGGGGTGTCAAGTTGTCACACGAGAAAGAATTAGACATCTCAATGAAATCAAATGAAAAAGGTTTTATTGAAGACAAAAGTTGAATGTCGTTAACTTCATGTTCTTGTTTCACAATCTTGACCACAAACCTTATTGTTCTTGGCATCAAGATTGTTTTGTGAAAGTTACGAGTAAAACTATTGCCAACAATGCAATAATGCCCACAACCAACCAACCAGTATCTACCTTGAGAGGAGGTTATAGGAATCTGGTACACCAAACTTGAGACCAAGTTATTAAAATCATACAAGCCATCCTTGCATATATGCAAGGGCTGAAACGAAAACATAGTACACACAGACATTGTTCAGAGATTGAAGTGGTCCCTGAATTGTTGACCATGGATCTATGGTTGAACACAAGGAATGGGGAGAATGGCAAATGGAATGCAAATCAAAATAGATTCGATAACATGTTAAAAAATGAAAGGGATGAATATGGGATTGGACAAATAACAACACTAATTTGACACACATTAAAAAAAAATCATTAAAATATTATTATAACCAAAGATTATGGGATCCAGGGTAGAATATTGAAAGTTGATCAAATTAAAACCACCATAATACAAGGCCCTATCTAGATGCCATTCCCTAAATTCCATAATTGTTCCCGAGATGAGGAAACAAATGACAAATGAAATAAATTGTTGAAAGGAGTTTAAAAGTGGGGAACAATTGGGAAGTTTTGGCATTCAATTAATTCCTTGATCAATAATAAGCACAATTTCACAGATTCACATTTGAAAAGACAAATGAAACAAAAAAAAATGTACCATCATCGTAATAATTGACTCTGGTGGTAGGACATTTAAAGTGGGGTTGATCCTACAAGAATTGCCATTTATGTAATGATGAATCAGTTTGGTTTCATTTAAAATCTCAAAAGAAATAGAGAAACGAAGAAATGGGTGGAACAACGTAGAAATAAGTATAAAGGAAGGGCAATTAATATAAAAGATAATAATGATTTCTGGAATCATAACTTCGAAAGAGATTGATCAAATTGAGTGAACTGTTACTGGCATGATTCTGACAAGACAAGATCTAATTGGAAAAGAACATGCCACAAACAAAAAGTAATGAACGCATTATTAATGGGATCTCGACAAGACCAAAGTATTTCCCCCAAGACTAAATGTCTTAAATCAACATAAATAAATGATATATTTTATCTAAAAAGAACTACACTTTCATGGGAAAACATAATAAATACAATAATCATATATCATAAACAAATCACAACCCAATGGGATTCCAACAGATTTAATGTGGCAATCTTCCAACATATAGAAGAGATTTTGTGCATTTGACATTAAAATATTTGAAATATTCTAAATTTGGATGTGGTGTAAATGTACATCCCACATATGTGATTGTACCAAGCATGTGAATGTTCCATATAGATTTACCATTCTAGATCTGCAAGAAACCTGAACCTTATATATGTGTGACTAATAATAGAGTACCAATAGAATTATCCATTGAAATATGCACGTGACCTATATGAAGTTGTAACATATTAAGCTAATTGTGGCATATGCACATTTGCAAGTACAATTTGTGTGTGTAGCATGTGTATATATGGCAAATGTATCAGACATGAGAACAAAACATGTGGCAAACACATTACGACTCAAGCCCACATGGAAATTTTACATTCAGTTTATCACACGCATCAGTTATCATCACCCAACACATTTGGGTGAATGTGGACAAATAAAAATAATAAATTATTGATTTACCTTCAAGATCTTTTTAAAACATGGTGGGGACGATGATGACTTGTATCAATAGAATGAGCACATATCCATAGTGACACACAAAATGCAACAAAACTCCAAAGTAGGTTTATCCAAATGTGTTGGTCAAACCTAATTTTGTCATTTCCAATGGTGTGGTGAGAAAGCCACAATTGTTTTGAAATATCAATTGGAAAAACTTTCAAAAGTTGGAGGAACGTATGCAAAAGACATAAGTGTTTATCATTGATGACCATTATCATCAAAAAAAGATTTCAAAGGACAAAGTTAAACAATTCATCCAATAAAATTTATATTTATTATGATCATTGGATTAACTAATTAAACTTTCATCATACTCCATTGGGATCACTAGGCACATATAAAGATAGGTATACTATTTGATTTGGGGAAGTGTGGCGACCAATCTTCAACCAATTATATTTTTATTAAAGATCAATAGTTTGAGGCACATATCTAAATGAGAGAGATAAATGTTGTGAATGTGAAGAAGGTGCCAAGTTCCATTTTTTAATGTAAATAAAAGATACAAATTTTAGAACAAGATCTCATTGGCACTATCATTTGTGGATTAATAAATTACATTTTCTTAGGGGGAGGAAATTGTAGACTTATTGCAAAATTCATGAAATTGAGGTGAGAAAAGAAACCATTTACTTAAAGATTGGCATGGCTAAAAATTTCCATGGAGTGTAATTCTTGACCATTGTAATTATGTAAACAACATTATGTGTTTTTGGCTATCAAGTAAAATTCAAGAAAAATACACTACAGATCCTAAATGTAGTATTTCAAACATTGGTGATAATAAACCTTGATAATAATTAAATTGTCTTGCTTACTATTACATTTAAAGTTTTTTTTGACATTTAGCTAGAAAGAACTAGTCTCCCCTACAAAACCAATCTCCTTAGCATCAATACCCACACAAACAACAAGCAGCCATTCCACCCATGTCATGCTAGAATTTCCAAAATTATTCAATATTATGTGTAACCACAATTAGGTGTCATGTGCACCAGGATTTTCCAGACTTCGATTCCAATTTTAGGATTTTCCAGACTTTAATCAATTGGGCAATATGGAAGAATTGTGTAGAAGGACGAGTAAAAGCTACAACCATTACATTATTGCTTAATCAACTCCTTACGAAATAATGGCCAAATCATCACCATAGTTATTATATGTTCCCTTGGAATCACAAAATAGTTAAACAATTAATAGAAAGTATATTCATGTAATAGTACTTTAATAATAAATTAATATTCTTCTTATTTACAATAGTAAAAGTAATTTCCAAGCAAAGAGGAGGTAATATAAATTCAAACTACTATAAGGGTTCTTAATACTTAATGCATGATATCATTCCACGAATGCAAGAACAAAGAGAAGCAACACTAAAGCCTAGAGCAAAAAGGTGTTGATAGTCTTTTCTATGGACAAATGAAAAACAACGCAAGAGAGGGAAAAAAATGGCACAAGCAAGGAAGAGGAATCTCATGTTGTAGCACCAAGAAGAGATAGAGGAAGAGGTAAGAAAAATGTTAACTTTTCAAGTATTTAGGTTTCATTTTTTGCAAAAAGTAACTCATAGGGTTTCAAAGTGTATAACATGTGATTCTTCTTCATTTTTGGGTAGAGGTTTTTCTAGTGTAAACAACAGCAAGCCAAGAGGTAAGCTCCTTTCCCTTCCTACAATTTCATATTTTGTTTTTTTCTTTGGTTGGTGCAAGAGATGGATTTGAAGAGCTCCAATGAGCTCATGCCAAAGCTCAAAAGAATGATGGCACCTGTGAGTTCAAGGTAGCTCCCAACTGTTTCTTTTCTAATGCCAAGAGGCGACATTCTTGAAAGAGCTCGTGGGGAGGTCTTGACAATGGCTGAGCTTACTCCCGAACCAAGATGCTAAGGAGGTCTCAGTGATGGCCGAGGTTGTTTTTGGGTGAGGCTCATGGGGAGGTTTTGGTGATTGTTGAGGTTGTTCTCAAGCTAGAGTGCCGGGGAGGTCTTGGCGATGGTTGATATTGCTCTCGGGACAAGTTGCAAAGGAGGTCTTGGCGATGGCCGAGATTGCTCTTGGGTAGGCCATTCATTTTCTAAAGGTTTTCCATCGTCACTATTTTGAACGAAATGATTTGTTTTATGTAGGTGTTGGGACACCTTGCAATCACATTCTAGATGCTAATGAAAATTTAGAGGCAGATGTGAGGAAGCAAAATGTTTTACAACTTCTATTTTTTTTGAGTTATGAACTTACAATTGTATGGTCAATGTAAGGAATATTTTAATCTGAGATATGGTTTCCAATTTTTACATTCATGATATGATTTCTTTTTGCTAGTGGAGAGAGAAACCATACTATAGTTAATTGGATTAGAAATTGAAAGCCTAATGAGGAGGAACTGTTTTTGAATAAATAGGAAGCACTCATCACTAAATAGAGAGTTGTGGAATCACCTCCTAGGGATGCTCAGGAAGAGGTATACTTGTTGTTCAATTTCATTTGCTTTCAACTTGTACAACATGTGGATTAGGCCTTAACTTTATATTTTGTATCATGCAGGAAGGATTTAAAGGGCTGAATTTTGATTTGACAACCAAGATTTTGCAATTTAGAAAGGTAAGTTTCTTGGCAATCCAACTAGGTTGAAATGAGTATAAATATGAAAAATGATTTTATAATAACGTGATTTAGGTTTCAACCTCCAATGGAATGATCTATATTTCCAATTATTGTGTCGAAAGACCTAGCTTCAACAAATCCAAAAGAGGTGGGTTTTCAAATTATGTTTCTCAATTGTTGTAAGGAAGCCACTATGCTTCTTAAAAATGCTCTTCACTTCTATGGTCAATGCCAATCATAAGGGAAGTTGCATTTTTTTATAGAAAATATAGATATTTGTTTGTTGAAAAAAAAAGTCCACCTCTATTCGAGCGCTATTAGAGGGCTATAATCAGTATTGACCATAACAAAAGAACCCTAGGAAATCCACACAATTACATTGAGTTGTAGTGGATCTAGCTTTGAAAATGCACACTCTATGAATTTTGTGTCTTCCATGCTTGTAGTCAGCGCCAACCATAGGCTTTCTAACAAATAAACACCTTCCTTTCAAGTTCTTTTTTACATTGTTTTAGTTACAAGTTTTTTTTATGTGTTTTACTTCATAGCCCCAACACCTAATAGTCAATGCCGACTATAAAGAAAAATCCATTCAAATCCTTTAAAAAAATATCATATGTATTTCCTAAGACACTTTGATCATCTCTTTGTTTCCTTTAGCACTCAAAAACATTATAGTGGGCACCGACTATGGAGAGTTTTGTTTGTATTATAGTCTCTTTGGCATTTAACTATAGGATAAATTAGTAATTTTGTTAGAATTCAAAAGATTTTTGTCGATGGTTAGCACCGACTATTAGGCCAAATGCTAAAAAACATTCCCCTTTGGATTTGAAATCCCTCTTGTTTGTCTTTTAATTTTGACCTTTTCATATCACCTCTTTGGATAATATCTATAGTTTTTTTTGTTTGCATTGTCATACTCTTTCACTGTGTGTAAGGGATAGATTTGTATATTTACAACTATATAACTATCTCCCATTTGTGTAATCATAAGGGGAATCTAATTGCTAGAGGACCACAAAGGTAATTCAGCGTCAACATAAGCTGAATATTTTTAAGGTTCTAAACAAGTACAAAATAATCCTAAAGAATAAAGCCAAGATGATTATCCCTCTATGTCGTTCTTGACCATGCCGATTATTAAGCCAACTTTGAAAATTGACGTGCTCAAGATGGAGTGGGCGTTTTTTCACAAATTATCGCAAAAGTGAGAGGGCATTTTACATTTCCTCGACAAATTGGAAAGGTGAGGAAGAAGAGGTGTGCACCTAATGATACTTGGAATTTTTTTTGGAAAGAAAAGAATGCAAAGTTTGAAAAATTCATGGCTAAAGATCCGAATCTTTGTTGGCTTTTTGGAAAAATGTTTCACCTTTGGGATGAAAATCATGACCTTCATGCTTGGTGACCATACATTGATGCGAACCATCTCAACGAGCTCGACTATCACATCAAGGTCGATTCATTTGTTCTAGACACAACAAATGGCCTAATCAACCTACTTATAACTATGACCAACATAAACAAGTGAGTTTCCATTGTCAACATTCTCTTTTTTTCCACAAATGTCAAACGGTGTCTTGTTGATGATTAACATTCTTGTTCTTGGCAAGTCTATTGAAATGGACCATGTGAAACTATCACTTGTTCATGATTTCTTTTGCATTCAATCCATTGGAATGATTCTTCTCCACAAATTCAAGGAGGTCATTCTAAATGCCCAATACAAGAAATGCAAGAATAAAATCAAGAAAACTTGGTATATCCTCATGCAGGAAACAATTTTTGAATATATGTATAAGGTAAATTTACTAAATATTTTCTCAGATGAGCTCCATTCTCTATAATAGTTGCATCTGATTTTGAGCAAAATGTTTTCTTGCAAAGGGAACTTGTGGCTGTTATTGACGTTGCACATTATTTGTATTATGTAGATGTTCTAAATCTTGTTCTTTGAGACCCACAAATGTTGACTTTGTTAAATAATGAGGCCATGGAGAGTGTTCAAAAGGAACATAAAAGGTTTTTTGTTTGTGACCCCGCATTTAACACTAAATTTTTCCAACAAATACAAGTTCATTCTAACATGAATCTTGATCCATAAATGATGATTGAGAAGTTGTAATTGCTTGTGTTTTCACAAGTGAGCAATGAGTAGAAGGTTTATTAGCTAAAGAAGTGGAACCAATCCCGAGTTCTCAAGGAAGCCCAAAAATTTCCAAAGGTCAGGTTGTTGGATGCCATTTTTGAGAAACAGCTTCATAAGGCAACATTTTGGTTTCAGGTATGCTATTGGTCTATCTTGATTGTACATTGAAATTTTTTATAGCTTTTTCATTGGGCGTTCATGTTGATGGCTTTGAATTTGTGTTCTCATTATAGTTGGAAGTGGAGGCCAAAAACCTGCATAATAGCATAGTCATGGACCTTGGTGTGTCTATCCTCAAGAGTGTTAAGGTTCGAAGTCTTGAAGACTTCATAAGTCACTGGAAGCTTGAATTATGGGAGTCTCTATTTTTTTGTGAATTCAAGTTCAAGGGTGGAACCCCAAAAAACAAGATTTAGCAACAATAGACTAATGGTGAGGAAGTTTTAAAGTGCATGATTTATAGGTAATGGATATATCTTCATTTCCATATTCTAGAATAATTGTGTACTTGTCTTCAAGATCAATATTCCACACATTTGACCCCATTTCCTTGCCATAAGTTTTTTCCCATGTTCTTTTCACGAAAAAGGCTATTTGTAGCCTCCTTCTGCTTCTACGGATTTGGTGCGATCCTAAAGCAATTTAAAGCACCATGTATAAAAAGGACCTCTTAAGGAGTGGTCGAGGGGCTACCTGGCATCCTGTGGGTGGTACTTAGACTGCCCATTTAACAATAGCACAGAATTAGAATGTAGGTTAAGGGAAAAGTTTGAGGACACTCGTTTTGACAAGCCCACTTCAACTTGTTCTAATTCCAAGGGTGGGAAAAAGAGCCACAATGCCAAGAAGTTGAGGAAGACCAAGGACCAATTGGACTTTATTTGTTGCTCCCTATCCCTTTGATCCAAAGGAAAGTAAAAAATTGGAAGCACTTGGATTTACATAAACACTCTGATTTTTTGGCCTCTACATGTGTTGGTCTTTGTTCTATTTGTAAGAGAGAGAAAAAGTTCATGACTTCTATATGATACCCTTATGTCGATTTGTAATTGTCAAGTTGAATACTTCTAATTTTTTCCTTGCACCAGAGAACCTTAAGGTAGTAGCTTTGTAAGGCCCATATATTTTTATTAACTAAAATTTTAAAAATTCAATGCCAATGGGGTTCACTAGATTGGCCATATAGAGTTGGGTCACAATAGTTCTATTCCACATCAACTTGTTCAAGGCTTGGCAGTTTGGTTGATACTGTACCAATTTTGACCAAATGATACAAGAGAACATTGGGGAGGTAATCTATTACACAAATTTCCTAACCTCCATCCTTTTTAATTTTAATACTTCTTCTTTTCAATAAACTAGGTATTGATTTTGGTTGTTTTCAGACTTCTCCATTTTATCAATTTGTTCCTCTGTTTTTAATATTCAACATTAGAAAGTCTTGTGTTCAATTATCCCAAGTGGTATGTTATGTGGAAAAATATGTATTTTGATGAGTCTTTCAAAGAGTTTGATGGGAGTAATACCTTTATTTCATGTTGTAATAAGAATTAGGCATATGTTTGTCTTTTGGTTATTATAAAAGTTGTTGGGTCACCAAAAATTATGGCCTTAGAGTTTGATGAAAGCTATTTTTGCAACGAATGGGAATTACCTAATGTCAATTTTTGTGGACAACACATGGACTAAATTTGCAATGTCAAACTAACATGTGTGACATCATCTTGGAGGAGTGCCATCAAACCCGCATGTGCAATCAAACACCATATGTACCCCTTACATAATTGTCACCTTTGAATAAGCCTAGTAGGTCTTAAGGCTTATGTTCCTTTCACCATTATCCTTTTCATTTGCAAATTACAACACAAAGGGTAGCCAAAATTAAGCATGTGGTTATAACATTCATGCACCATGTTATAATGAAAAAATAAAGTGGCTAGTGTATTTCATGGGTGTGTCGTGTGCAAATGGCAACAAAGAAAAGGACTAGATCACAACACCAAAACATGGCATCTACAACTACATTTATGACTATAAAACTAGTCGTAAATGCCATTTGCGACTAGTTGTGACTACATGACTTTGTAGTCCAAATGACCACTTTGTAAATGCAATCAATTGTTAAGATGGTCATAGTTGTAATCATCATTGTGACTACACCTATGACTACATAATATTATTTATATAAAAATATATTTGTGTATATAATAAATTTATGTATATTTATAAAATAAAATAAAATAAAATAATATTAAAATATATATTCGAATATTGATTTTACAAAATAATTATTCATTTATTTTTTGTTATTTATATATATAATGTATATGGTTTGTACATGAATTATATAATACATGAATCATATAATTGTATAAAACATTATTGTATTATACATCATTAGACATACCATTGGTCAACATAGTCAACATATGTCATTATCATACCAATTGTATGATGGATTTGGTCCAAGGCCTTTGCCATCAACCTATCACATCACATGTGGCATCATATTGTCACATAAAACTTTATCACTTTCCAATGTTTGAATGTATAAAAATACAAAATACAAAATTTAATTTCTTTTCCAATACTTAATAAAATGAACATATGAATATGAATTATTCAACTTTGGAACATAATCTACATATGTGGACCAACTAAAAATTCAAATTTGTACATGAAAATCACTTTTGATTTTTTAAAACTTTAACATATATGTTATGTTTCAATACATGATAAACTTAAATAATTATACGTGTAAATTTCATATAAAAAATTGAATATTTTTACTTTATTTTTGTAATTCTAAAATACGAATATAATATGATATTAATAACATATAATATGTATATATATTGTGTATCATATGTATATAATATACACATCTCATAATATATGTATACATATATATACATATATTCAATATATATATTTTATAAATGAATATTTAATTTTCGTTATATCATTTAATTTAATAATAATATATTAATTCCAATACACTTACAAGTTACTTTTACAAATCTTTGTAAGTGGAATTGCAAGTCCAACTTGTAAGTTATAAAGCCACAATACAAACAACTAAAGTTTGTTTGTTTTTGAATCTTATTATGTTCGTATGGCAAAATCACCACTTTACATTGCAACATGCACATTGTATATATCATGTTTGTTAATTACAATGAACTGAATTTGCACGAAGTTATGATTTATGATTGTTTAGCAATTGCATTGCATTGAATTTGTTAGATGCCTTGCATGTTACTTTCATATTAATGTTACAAACAATGAATTGAATTTGCATGAGGTTATAACTATTTGCCGATTGCATTGAATTAAATTGGAATTTGTTCAATGCCCA
>Ga0116231_10008734_pt1 | contig 17595 bp, 15 predicted proteins | sample S1TSphgellanicum_2_FD_89695 | JGI IMG/M metagenome (GOLD analysis project Ga0116231, IMG submission 89695) | Host-associated microbial communities from peat moss isolated from Minnesota, USA - S1T2_Fd - Sphagnum magellanicum MG | ecosystem: Host-associated > Plants > Peat moss > Unclassified...
CCCTAGATGACAAAAGAGAACTTGTATGAAATGCATAGGGAAAATATACTATTATTATTTTTTATATATTTATTTACTTTTCAGGAGGGAGATTGCTTTGGTGGGTTGCACTCCAAATGTGTTTTCCCCACCTCCCCCATCCCTCTGACTCCCTACTTAGTGGTGGTCCATGTGAAGGAGAGAGAAACCTCAATTTTCTTAGGCTACACATGCTTGGTGTGCTGGGCACAACATTATTATGTAGGTCCTTTTTGGCCCCTTTGTCATCAAGGTGCCAGCCTGTGTGGGGTTTTTTGGCTAAGTTAAATGGACTCTCTTAACAGCACAGAGGAAATGATTAAATTGTGTGATATCTGGATTCTGATCATATTATTTTAATTATTTATTGTGTACAATTAATGGTCTAGATCTAGACTCTAAATGTCCTAGTCTTTGTCCATAATAGGACTAATCCTAATAATCCAAATTAAAACTAGTAAAATAGGTAGAAAACCACCCCAATTTTATTTTTTTTACATTTTTAAAATGCTATATATATGAACACTGAAATTTGCCTGGTCAGAAAGACAGGCTGCTGCTAATAGAGAGACTCTCTCTAAGCAATAAGACAATCATAGAGCATGGGTCATGATTCATTCATGCCTTTCAATGTACAACAACAACTGTGAATTGCTGCTGTGTGATCTTTGATGATTCATTGGGTAAGTAACATATTTCACTTGCTTGAAGGAGTAAAGAAATACCTTAATGTTTGGGAAACATGCAACTGAATCTGATCTGCCAGCCTTTCTCTCTGTCTGTTTTTCCTCCCTTTTTTAAAAGTAGCTTCAAAAGGCCTGGTCAACTTTACTAATAAGACAAAAAGTAATCACAACATGGGACAAAAAGTAAGCTGCTAGCAGTTGTTATAATTATTTTTTTATTATTTTTTTTTTTCAATTAAAAAATTCAATTTGTTGATGTAGCCAAAGTAAATCAGCACTTGGGTTTTAATATCTTTTGTAAACAAGATATTAAAGAGAAGGTTTTTGAAGCACCCATTTACACTGTTGGCTTTTTTCTTCTCAATGTGGTGGAATTTGGGCCCATTCTTTCATTTTAAGCAAGACCCCCAAATCCCAGAGGAGAGAGAGAGTGGAAGACCAACAACATTGTGAAAGCAGCAGGGGTGGAAAAAAGGGCCACCACCCTTGAAAGAGAGGGTGCCAAGGGGCAAAAAACACAATGAGATGACCAAGGATGGATGGGTATTTGATTTTGTTGATAACCGTTGGTTTCGGTTCTTTAAATCATTCAGAATCTGCCATTTCGGGTATTTGGGAGAAATATCAGAATCAAAGCACTACTGTAATTTCTGGTAATTTCAAAGCCCCTCAAAGAACCCACGGTGCTCATTGAAGAACCAATAAAGAACCAAGTGGTTATAACGGGTTATAAAGAACCAAGTTATTTTGATTTTCTCTAAAGTTTTAAGAACCGTGATTATATATCAGAACTGGTTCTTTGAATTTTTAAGAATCGTGGTTATGAACCTTAAGAATTGTGCTGGTGACTGCCAAAGGTATTATGTTCTGAGAACCGCCCAACACTGGAGAGAACCAAGCCTAGATGCATATAGAAAGAGAGGGAGGGGGTAGTGACTAGTGACCCTAATTTGCAAAATAAGAGATGGATAGATTACTGGCGGAGTTGTTCATCAAGGAAATTGCATGCAATTGGACTAACTGGGTTTCTAGCACCTTGAGAGCATTCCCACCATTCACCCACTTTGCAATGTGGTACCCTAAATCTAGTAGCCAAATTGACATGCAAAGTTCACAACTTCCCCTTTTGGCCAAATGTTCTACCCATCCAATGTCCATGTCATCAACTTTCAGTTGTCATCATCTTCTCTTACATCTTTTGACATAGGCATCTAGGCCTGCTCTAATCATTCTCTCATTGCTCTTTCATCTCAATCACACCCATGTTTGATGCAAGCTTCCAAGCCTTAACACACCTAGCTCAATTAGTCATGTTTGCTCATTGTTGTGTAGTTGTAGGTGTGTGGAACGTTATGCGACATAGTTGTTCTTCCACATGGTGGAATTGGTGATAGCCCATGATTATTTATTTGTGAAGAAACATGATGATTGTGACCAAATGACCTTGCCACTACTTTGAAAGTGCATAACAACAATTCCCATGATGACCTATGGCCATGTTGTGAATGCTTGTGATGAGTTTTGTGAAAGCATGGCCATGTTATGGTTGAAGAACTTTGCAAGTGCAATTCATGACCTTGTCAAGGATTAATACCTTAGACAATCAATCAAGGTTGATTCTTGACAACATCAAACTCAAATCAATTTTTCTGAAGGTTTTGGAGCATGTTTGTTTTTTTAGATTACATGCATTACAAATGGAAATATTGTCACATAACTTGGCAAGGTCAACCCATTGACAAGTATAAAAGCAACTTCATAATTCTTGAAGCCATTGTTAATAGGAGTTTGGGGATTTGGCATTGTTTTTTAGATTGCTAGGTGGTAACAACAACCTTTATGTTTTGGATAAGAATCATTTTTTGCTAACGTATTGTGTAGAGCAAGCAACAAATTTAGGTGTAGGGTAATGGCATTGAGTACTTTCAATACTATGTGTTGGTGCACAAGGGTGAAAACATGGTAAAGTATTAAAAAAAAGTAATTATCTCCAAAACAATAAAAAAAATGGTCCAATTTTTGACAAAAGTAGAAGAAAGTAGATTGAAAATGATTGAAAATAATATAATAAAAGCATGGTGCCTTTCTTTGAATTTTTAATGAGGTGATTATAAAATTTGAGAAACTTTGGCACAATAAAAATAGATAACAAGCATATTTGAAAATGATTGGTCAAATTGAGTTTCAAACCTACTTTTCCATTATAATTTTGATGTATTCTACTATAATATTTAAATGTTGAAAATGTACAAGTACATTTTAGAGCTACATCATGTTGAAATTTGAATATTCAATAAGTCATCATCTACTTTCACCTACTTGTACAAGTTTGGATAGCCAAAAAAATTAGAAAAGTTATATATATATACATAATAGATATGCAATTAATCAACATAATTGTGATAAAATTAAAGATTATCCTCATGTTGATCATTAAATAAAAAACATTTCTACTTTCAATAAATTAAAACTTGTTTATGGCTACTCTTTTTTTTGGTGACAAGGATAAAAAATTGTTTACTTTACCATGCTTTCACCCACAACATTTATCCCAAGTGGAACATCTTTTGACAACCATTCATGAACCTCAAGGAGAGAATAGGTGCCAATTTACAAAAGAACAAAATACATGTAAAAAACATGTCGAACAAGGCTTTGGAATATTACAATTTTTATTCATGATCATTCATAATCCTTCTATGTTTTGGGACATAGATATAATGGTAGGCATCGTGTATATGTATGTGATTTTGCACAACATGGTTATAGAAGATGAAATTGATTTAAACTATATCCATGTTTTGATCACCAAACCATTCACCTGAAACATGGGTTGACTAGTGAATAGAAGGAACATATTAGATTGATGATCTAAATTCTAAATAGCCATTTCAATTTGAAGAGTGACTTGGTGCATTTGTGAGATTCAAAAGCAATAGCATTTGCTACCAATCACATTGAATAAAAATGTGAGCTTCACTCATTTACATATTGCATTTACTTTCACATCTAGCAAACATTTGCCATGTATGTTTCTACTTGATTATCCTTAGGCAACTCATGATAGGTGGCATGGTGATATTTTGTTGCATCTATAATGGGGATGGAACAACTATGTTTAAACTAGTTGGTGACGTTACAAGCAAGTACTCAACATTCAACCTTGTTTGAATCTTTTGCAATTCATCTCCTATGAAACTTGAAATATTCACAAGCTTCTTGAAAGACAAGTTGCATATCAAGAATTATAAACAAATCAATCATGCTTTGATTTTGAAGAATTGCATCTTTCTTTACAATTGCAACTTTACTATGTCTACTATTGCAATTAATCCATGTCTACTATTGCTCTAACTTAAGTTCAAAGGGCACCTGCTTTGATTTTTCTCGTTTGATCTAACGCTTTCATTACCTTTGAACTATGTGGTCAAGTTGTTAGAATATCGGGGAGACATGTTGGGGACCCTAATATCCACCTTGTGTTTGTTAGTTTTTGGTGATGTCATTGAATGTTGGTGTTTCACAAGAATGGATTTGCATGCATTGCTCAACACTTCACCTCAATGAAAAACTTCATGCAACAACCAACAATGCAAAAAGGTAAAAGAGATGTGTTGTGGGTGCTTGGATTTGTGAAGTTCTAGAATTTTCAATATTTTGTCTTTAACATGCATTCCAACAATGTTTTGTCAACTTTGCAATTATTAATGAATTTAACAATGTCATGTTGATGACTCCCCATTTCATTTCTAGTAACCTCATGGGTGTGAGTACAATCAAAGGAGCCAAAAACCATGTCAAATAGTGGTGAAAATTGTGAACTTTTTTACATATGTTTTTTTCTTGACATTTTAAAGTTATGTCAACCATTCTAAGTTGTGCTAAATGATTAAAGAATGTTGAAGAATTCAAATTAAAATTTTATTAAATAAAATATTGTGTTTTGGTTTTAGTAAAAGATGTTTGAATTTGAATTTGAATAGGTGTTGTGTCAATTTGTGGTTAATTTTATCAAGGACTAAGTAAGGACTATTTTAATAAAATAATTTTGATGGTAAAAAAATTTAGATGATAGTAACCGACTACCCACAATCAAAGAACACTCACAATTTAAACGATGCGAAATTTTAATTTTTTTAAAAATTCAAAGTATTTTTAAATTTTTAAAATTTTCAAAAAACATTTACCACATGTAAATGGGGTGTAATGTGCATGACATACAAAAAAAAGTTTTATTTTATAATTTAAAAAAAAACTAAAGTAGTTAGCATATTTTGGTATGATTCAAAATTATGACAAATTTCAAGATGAAACGCAAAATCTAGCAAAATCTACACATTTTGAAATTTTCATATTTATTCAAAAATGATTAACACAAAGCATGTGATATATTGGGGCAATTATATGTATTTTTAATGATAAGTTGCAAAAGATTTCATTCAAAAAAAATTTCATGCAAAAAAGTGAAAAAGGACTAAAAAATATTTAAGGTCCTTTTGTAAAGTAATCATATTGGCTCCTTTAATCGTATCTGCACCCTCATTAGCATTTTTACTATTCCAACTAGAAAATTTTGATTGTAATGATCAAAGATCCAATCTCAAAATGCATTATTTTTCTAACCATTCCTTATGATCAAATCTTATGAATCATTGAAAGAGTGACATAGTCACACATCCTCATCGACAACAAAGTTATTCCCTTTCTTCCTTCGTGCTAGCATCAAATCCATATATGCAATTGTTAATAAGGTCGTAGATCCCCTTCATGAAGCTCCACTTGAGCACCTAAAATCAACAAAATCACTTTAACACCCTAAATGTAAACATAGTAACATGACCCACACTTGTCTCCTTTCTTTTGAATTTGAAATCATTAGTCAATCTCAATGGCTTAATGCGACAAACAAAACTGATCCATTGTTTGTTTATTTGTTTTTTTCCCCCATTAGTTTTATTGCTTAAACTATGCTTTTAAACATTAATTACAATCCTTAACAAATGCCTTTGGGTATTTTATATTCATTATATTGGTTATTTTAGATCTCGGTTTTAGTGAAAAGTTTTCTTACATTTGTGGTGATGTGAACTTGATCAGGGAAGGAACATAATTATTATGTTTGCGGTAAATTTGGCCAATCTAATTTTACTAAAACCCTAAAACAATAATAGTTTAAAGCATAAAGCCAATGGAAAAAACTAAATCCTAAAACAATTTGTAATAAACATCTTGTTTTTCTAAACCCTAAACCACCAAATTCTTTTGGGTTACTTCTAAATCAATATGAATATCCCATTCTAAAACAAAACCAAGGGTTTGGAGTACAAGTTCAACAATTTTTAAGGTGTTAAACATAGTCACTAGGATAACTCATTCAAGAAAAATCAAGGTATTAGTGTAAAGTGCTAGTTCAAGTGGGCTTGTCAATAGGGTAGAAATGCCTATCGCCAAACACTTAAAAGATTGGAACCTTCTAGCACCTTGGATGTTCTTTTTCTGGTTTTGATATCCAATACAAAATTGTGCTACAATAGTTGCATACCTTTTGCCATTTGAATTGTTCAATTTGGTAAAAAAACAAAAAAAGTTATGATTTTTTAAAGTAAAAAACTTCTTTTCTCTAGATACAAATCTTATCAAACACTAAAACCATTGATGAACAAATGCATGCACACCTATGGATGAACAATGTGAACTTGACACATGTCAAGTTCTCATTTATAACCAAAGTGAATGAATGTTAAAAACATTCAACTTCTTGTTCAAAATGGTTCATCATACACCAACATCTATGATCAAAACTTGAAAAAAAGGCTTTCGATCTATGGTCTTAGGAATGCAATAGTTTACTAACCCTAAAATATTGAACAAGTAACCTTAATTGATTGAGTAGCTAGAGGCGTTGTCACTTTAAGGCTCAAGGGTTTGGAATGTGATGTCCCCTTCTCTTCATTTCCAACCTCTCCAAAGTTCTCTCTTTTCCAAGCTCTATAAAACTATCTTTCTTCCAAGCTTTGGAGAGCTATCTAAAAACCTCTTATTGTCTTTCTTTGTGACTTTGTTCTAGAAACCTCTTCTTGTTTTTCTTTGTGACTTCGTTCTAAAAGCATCTCTAGTTGGTATTGTAACTTTGTGTTGTTTCAAAAGAAGAGCAACAATAATAGTGCACGGAGCAACAACAATAGTGTGTGGAACAACAACAACAATGCATGGAACAAAACAACAATAGCACATGGGGCAACAACAACACGCATGATGTTACATGTGGGAAAACACCAATGCAGTGCAAGAAGACACTAGCATACGTGTGTGTGGGAAGACACCAAATCTTCCTTTGATCCTCTTTAGTGTGGGAGGACACTAGCACGATGTTACACCAACACACATGCATGTGGGAAGACACCAACCTGGTGCGGTGATCCTTTGAACAATGCGATGATCCTCTTCTAATCCTCCTTTGAGTTTTTAAAAAAAATGATCCTCCTTTGATCCTCCTTTGAATTTTTTTTATAAACATTAACAAGAAAAAATATTTTTTGTGCGATTGTGTGTGTGTGTGTTTAACCTTTGTTTGCCCTACTTTGTTTCCGCCCTAAATTGTGTGTGTTTGCATGCCCTACCTTGCCCTATTTCCAACCATGTTTCATAGCTTGTGTGTGTGTGTTCCCCTGTTTCTAACCTTCCCAAAACTTGGAACAAAACTTGTTGCCCTATTTCTACCTTCCCAAAACTTGCTACCTTGTTTCCAACCTTCTTAAAAATTGTTATGTGCTACTTTGTTTCGAAGATTTTTGCTTCATGATCCTTTTGTTGTTGTGATCCCTTCTTCCAAGCAATTGCTATGATTTTCAAAAACATAGAGATTGGTTGATGCATTCATGGCAACAAGTTTTGGCTTTTCATGTTCTCTTGCAAACGATTGTTGCTTTCCTGGCTACTACCTTCCTACCTGAACTTCTTGTTTTCTTCATTACTATTATTGCATTCTTACAAAAAGTTCATGCTCTCCTATAAATAGTTGGTTGTTGCATTCTTATTGCAACACATCTCCTACCCAACATCCGAGCTTTTGTCTTTGCTCTAGCCTCCCTTTGTTCTATGTTGTATTGCCGAAATTCAAATTGTTGGAAATAAGCACCTAGGTTAGCACATTAATTGCATTCTGCCTATGTAGTTTATCTCCCACTTCCTTCACATTTATAAAAGACCAAGCACTATTGAAGATTGTTCTTTTTGGTCTTTCAACCTACCTTTGGATCCTCATGATATTGCATTTACTACTATAGTTGCTTATTGTGTGGTCTTGGCTTCCTTCTCCTACCTTTTGATTTCCCTTTCTTTGTTTGCTATTTTTTTTTACATAATTTTTTGACATAAAATGCCCAAGTATTGGTCTAATGTAACAACATGAAACTTGGAATAATTTACTAATGATTATGTCCCTCTTGTTATCCTTGTAAGCAAGCTTGGTAGCAACAACATGTTAGCAATAGGGAACACTTGCGAAATTCGGGCTATTGCGTTCTAGACTTTAATTATTTCAGCTACTGGTTCTTGGGCAAAATTGGCTTCAGCTTTTGGTTCTTGGGCACGGTTGGCTTCAATTGTTAGTTCTTGGGTAGGGTTAACAAGGCAAACAACTTCAGATTCCATGTTGGTTTCACTTGACCCCTATACTCACGTTGTAGCATGTTCATATCTAGGCTCATGGACATAGTATTGTGTTGTTGACTACACTATCTTAGGTATATTCACTTTCATTTTGCAAAGTTGTAACAATGTTGATTAGTTATGTTGCAACTTTATTTTCGTTCCATTGGCTGCCATTTATTGTTCCTTTTGATTGTCCATCTTCATCATTTGATATGTCCATATCTGATTTTGTTGTATATAATTTGTTGGGTCTATTTTAATTGTCCATTGCCCTAAGGTTTAAAGGCCATATCCTTGTGGTTTTGAACCCTACTTTGATGTTTTGCTTAGATAGCGATTAATTGAATGTTATATCCACCCAACCTGCTAATGTAACCTTGTTTGATTTTCTATGGTTGTTCCTGAACATGATATCATCTCTTTCTTTTCTAAAAGCAAACTTGAATGGCCTAAAACATTTAACATCCAAAGATTGTAGAACATGGGAGGTGTGGGATGGAAAGGTAATCATATTTAACCTTGCCTCATATGCTTGCTTGATTACTTCTAAAGTAACATGTGATCCATGTCTCTCTAGAATTAGAAGGTGTTTATTTTGTTGAAATAAACTTCCTGGTAGTGATCGAATAAAAAAAAAAAAAAACTACTTGAACAAATAACATGTCACTCATGTTTTTCTTTGCATTACCATACAAGATCCTAGCTTACATTGTTGAATATAATCCATTCTAATCCTCTCACCTTTGAAAATGTAGAAGTTAAAAAGGATGTTTCCAATTGCATTTATTACACAATTGATTATCATCCATTCGATTGACTTTGATATTGTGCTATAAACTTGTTGGGATCTTCTTTTTGTAAGCACTTATGCGCCAAATTGCCTACCAAGCTAAATACCGGTTTAATCATAATTCCATATGTGGTTTGGAAGATAATTGTGTTTGCTGTATAGTGATTGTAGATTCTCATAGAAAGAATTGTAGGTAGCTTGGGTTAATCCTTGTGCTTTGGAAATATCTAATCCTTTTGCTAGGTGAATGGATATTTCAGGGTGCTTTCACTTAAACCAGTGCCACCATGAAGTTCCAGGGATGCCATTCTTGAATGGTGTTTCACAAGTTTGTGTTAATTATCCCACTTTCAATTTCAATTGATGTAAGGAGATTGATAGGTTGCATTCCCGAATACCAAATACCCATTCAACAACTGTTGCCTTTTCATCAACTAATAAAACTTTAGGTGGGCCACATTTTATGGATGTGGTCTTGTCGATGAAATGGTTTGATAGGCTTGTCAAAGGTATGTTCCAATATCGACTTGCCTTTTTTAGTGACATAAACCTTCTTTCAATTGTGTCCATGGCCTCTTTTAAGTCTTCAATTCTCCAATTGCTTCTTGGACTAGTTAGTTGCTTAACAACCTTTGCTAACTTCTGTTGTGGTTGTGATTCAAGTTGAAGAGGCATGTTTTCTTTGTTAGGTGCTAGTTGATCTAACACATTGCTCCTCCTCCTTTGTGGTAAATTGAAATTCATGGTTGGTTGGACCCCCTAGGACCAAACTTCCACCAAACTAAAGGTTCGTGTGCATTACCAACAAGAGGTATGCCTCCGTTCTTCTTGAAATCAGACCATGAATAAAGAAATTCAGCTAGTTCAAGGTATGTAACTTGTGCATATTGTTTTATTTTTCCAGCATTTGAAATGAAATGGAACTAATTTTCAAAATTTGAACCAAACCAAGTTTTCATCTATGGTTTCTATGCAAGTAGTTGGAGTGAATATTTGGCTACACAACTTTGCTACTACCCATTACTTGTGATTTTTCTTTCTCCTATGAACAAAAGGACTTTTCACAAATTTAACAACCCAACAATAGTACATATACTTGCTAAATTTTTTGATGTAAACTTTATCTATATATGAGAATATGGCCTTATCAAATGTAAGATCTACTTTTAAATTTGCAATCTTTTCTTTTACTTTCATTGGATGAAGCATAACTTTGTTGGCATTAGTCTCCTTCTATACTTTTACTTCTTGAATAGTTGTTTTGCTAGAACTAGCTTGCCCTCCATACAATAAAGACCTTAACCCTATAGCACTAGGAACTAGAAGCCCAAAAAAACTTTGCAATTCTTACTCTACATGCTTTAGAATTTTGAACATGCTTTCTCTCTTGATAGTGAAAACCCAAAGTACACAATGCTAACATATTTAGATAATCTTTAAATATCATGTGTGTGCAACTTTTGGTGAGAAAGTTTAACAAGTTCCAAGAGGTTGGGTATCCAAAGTAAGGGCATCCAAAGTAGGGGGTGGGCTTCTCTTGCTACACAATTAAATAATCCTTACCCCATAACGAATTCCACATGTTTACAAGTTTGACCTAGATTAGTACTTTCACCAAACACTTAATAATCTCAACCCTCACAACAATCTAGAAATGTCCCACACCCTTCCCTATAATTAGGGCGCCCACATTTATATATTGAACATTGTAAACCCCAATCCTAAACCTAAAAGCACTTATTTCCAACCACTGACCAACCCATCTTTGTGTCCCCATTGATTATTTGTGTTCATGGTGGTGGACATGCCAAAAGTCCTCACCCCCACAACCAACAACCCTGATTTGTAAAAAGTGCAATATTTGGTTAAAATTGAATGGGATCACGCCCATGACCAAACATCTATTCCCTATCCATGGACAATTAAATGAAAAGACCAAAAACTATTTTCCTTTTACCAATCATTTGGTATTAGGGTAAAAGATGTACATATATATGTGAATACTTCAATTTGTCATAGGGTTGGTAGTGCTCAAAATGTGTGTTTGGAAATAGATGGGCATTTGGTGATAGGCGTTTCTACGCTAGTGACAGCAGCAGCATCTCTGACATTCTAGTTGGTGAGTTGAGAGCTCCAAGGAGATAAGTAACAAGCCATTCTGGAGTATCTGGAGTTTGGAGGATACCACAAAGACACGCCTTGCAACTTGCAAGTCTTCTCTGAATTCCAAGAGAACACCACATGCCCCAGCACAAGACAACAAAGGCAAGAAGACATCCTAAGTTAATTCAGGAAAAGATTAGGTTAGAGAAGTTGAAGGGTTTGTATTCTTGAAGCTGAGCCCTTTCTCTTTATGTATGTCAAAAAGCAAATCAAATAAGGGAAAAATATGCAAATATATTTCAGTGGTTGATTGGATATGGCCAGAATGCTCATTGCTAACACTGAACTTATTGCAATCTACTTAATGCTGTAATGAAAATCAGAGTACCTTTTGAATACATAATTACCACACAACAGATATGATTCAATATTTGGTCAGTCCATAATAGTTTCAATTCAACATACTGGAACCTTCCCTATCTGTCCAGATGACCAACAAATTGCTCAGACTGTTCTTTAGGTGGGCTCAGATGGTGACTAGCCATTTTGTTTCACCAAGTAGTCAGATGTTTTACTTGAAACAATTTACTGGACCTGACACTGCACAAATCATAATCCCAAACAAAAAATTAATCAGACTTGTTTGTCTGGGGGGCTGGCTGTTTTTTGTTTCCCCCCAGTAAGCAGATCTTTTGGTTGAAGCAATTTGACCTTGCTGGACCCGGCATGACAATCCCCCAAAGGATCTATCTAAAGGAGAGGGAATTCCTTGTCCATTTATGTCTCTGACATAAATCATTGATGGGGAATGGGTACTCACTGCCTTTTACTCTCTTCACTTGGAATTGGGCCCCAGATCTCCTCATCTTAAGGAGCCGGTTGGCAATATGGAGCTTTAGCCTATTTATACACCCACCCCCCCCCAAACCCCACCTGTGAATCATAAGATGGGGAATAGTCCCATGGATTGACACATTTGTGAGCCAACTGGCCATGAAGAGCTTTTTAGTACATCTATGGGGCCCATAGGAATCAGTGATTGATGGGGCACACCCACCTACTATTTAGTGTTTATCTTTTCACTAGTTGATTCCAGCTTGCCCTATCATAGGCCTATCATCAATATGCTATCACCAACAATGACTGAAAAATAGTCCAGTAATACTTGCACAAATGGTACTTGAATCTATCTATTCACATAGAAGTGCACCCAAGTCCTCAAACAAAATGCTCATTGATACAACAACTAAGGCCCTGTAGAAGGTAAACATGAAATTTAATCTTGTAACTGATAGGTAGTGTAATCACACTTCAACAGTCCATGCCGTCAATGCCTTTTTTGAAGGTTCAAATATACAAACTTTTTGCTGATTGCTGTAGTACCTTAGCCTTCTTCACCAAACTCTCGAGTGAATCTCTCTTGGACTTCAAGATCACTCTTGCTCACTGTAGGCCTTTGCTTTGCCAAGACTTTGTCAAAATCACCCTTTGTAATGGGTGGAGGTAGAATCTACAGTACAAGTATGCACCCATTTAAAACAAAATGAGAGTTAGGATTGCAAACTGGAGGCTGTACACACTCAATTATTCCAGCCCAAACACAATGTTACTATCAAGGCTGTCTAAATGTTGGTGACTTCAGCAGGTATTACTATGACAGAAAGTCCTATTATACTGCAAATAGAAAAGAAAATTTTAGTTGTTCAAGGGTTGATAGCTTGTTCACCTTAGCTGCCAGGCCTGCAGAAGCAAGCTCAATCATGGTAGTCTGCTTTGCATTAGGTTCCCGAGGCCCACATGGCATCCACATCTCCTCACCTTCCTCGGTTACAAATTGCTTGAAATGCATAGCATCCTGGGTTTTTCGAACAGGTTCAAATAAGACATCCTTTACCTGCAAGCACACCCAAATTCTCATCTGTCAGCCTTAATTGGATTCAGCAGCAACATATGCAGGCTTAATCAAGTTTGAAAATGTAGAAGGTTTGAGTAATCCTCTACAAATCATCAGAGCCTCCAGTTATTTACTACACTGTTTGCACTGGTTTGGGGTGTTCAGTTGGTAAATCATGATGTTACTTTTATCAACTAGAGCCAAAAGATAGCACACCAGTTTCCAGTATCTTCATTGACCATGTGACAATAGAGTGCAAAAAGGGGTTTCTTGCAAAGCTAGGTCCATGACTTACAGCAACAGCGACGTCCGAACCTGAGAAACCATCTGTCTTCCTTGCCAAATCCTCAAAATCTTTTTCTGACAAATTATGTGGTGTATCACCCAGATGAACCTGAAGCAATTCAGCAGTAAAAATGCATATAAGCTCCATGTACAGGTTCACTGCTCTCACTACAGATGGAACACTATGACACTTCTACCACCAAGGGCCCAGGTTATTGACTTCTATTGTTTCAACTTAGATTTGAGAATTTCCAATTTTCTTTTCACTCATAGATTCTCCTAATGCTGTAACCATGAATGAGCAGCCACATGAATATCAAGGAATCTATTAGAAACAAAAATAGAGCTCCAGGTTTATGCTCTGGATATCTGAGATGGCCATGCAGCATAACAGCTAAAAGCACCATTTGGACACATATCCATAGTGTCTGAGGACTTCGAGAACAAGTCAAGCAGAAAGAACATATTGAACAAGCACTTACTTTGAACATGTGTTGTCGAGCTTTAAGTTCAGGTAGAGGAATGTAAATTCGCTTATCAAAACGGCGCCTCACTGCCTGCCTTGCCAACATCAATGTCAGATATGTACCCATGCACAAAAGCACAGAGCCCCCCTTTATTTCTCCTATCATCAATCACCTCTCTTTCCCCTCTCATCACATTCACAAGCACCACATAACTCTCCCAGATATTGTAACATTAATTCAGGACATATGTACTCATACACAGACTTTAAAATTCTCAGGCTACTTGCAAATACATCTCCACAGGCATGTCTTCTGTGTATGAACTACATACTTCTACTACTGAGAGAAAAGCTCACTTGATCTAAGGAGTAAGGTGTGTTGGTTGCAGCCAAAACCAGAACCTTTGTGTCCTGGGTTCCCACCCCCTGCCAAAAAACAAAATATCAACTTTAATGCAGCAATCCAAAAATCTCAAGGCAATGGCAAGAAGAAGCTTGGTTGAGGTCCTCACTTGGAATTTCCAAATATTGACTTAGAAGGCTTGTCCAGCAATTTCACAAACAGATAAGTAGATATTTTGGACTTTTGAAACTCATAAGGACTCACCAACAATCAACACAATTGATTCTAATTTGGGAACTGAATGAGAGGCTGAGTGTAGTGGACCCTAAACACATAGTTTCTATCCTAACCCATTATACTCAAATGTGGTAAGAGGTATCAAATCTTCTCTAACTATCACATTTCCTCCATTGGATAGCCCATGCCTTAAGTCTTTGAAGCAACCTCTGAGCCCACCATGACTGTGAAGCAACTCACTGATGGTTTACAGTGACCCTGGACCAAAACTACTGTCCCTAACATATAGTACATGTATATTGTCTTTTGTCAATGTTGCTTTCAGTGAAAAGGGCACTACTGGCATATGGAAAAAACCAAAATAGACCCCTGCAACCCTTTATTCAGGATTTTCCAAACAAAGCCGAGTAGTCTAGCAGTGAGAGAAGGTCAAAGAGAGTAGAAATGGTTGACCTGCATTTGCACTAAGAGTTCAGTCTTGATGCGGCGGGAGGCCTCACTCTCATTTCCTTCACCACGGGTACCGCAAAGTGAGTCAATTTCATCAATGAAAATGATGGATGGTGCAGCCTCACGAGCCATCTGAAATAGATTGGCTACTAGCTTCTCACTCTCCCCCATCCACTTTGAGACCAAATCAGATGAAGAGATACTGCAGCTCAAATGTTGAGAACACAGTTAAGAGCCTCCTCCATCTTGTCCTTAAAACTGTGATAATGCTTCAAACATACACACCTAAACTGCTTTTAAATATCTTTATCCAGCCTGATCACCCAAGATCATGGCAATTCAAAATTCAACAGCATGATGTCAACACTTCATGTAGAATTTAGGGTTGCACATGCTATCACATTGATCAGGAATGCTTCACTGTGGAACATTCATTGTTTTTGTGTCAAACCCTTAAACAAAGGACCTCACTTTTGTATTGGGAAATTTAGCTGCAATCGGAAATGCAAATATTTGCCAATTACTTTTAAGACTGTTGACATAAGAACTTCCCAAAGAACTGAGATTGAAGATGAACCTGAAGAAAGTGGAGTCAGCTTCTGTGGCAACTGCTTTTGCAAGATATGATTTTCCAGTTCCTGGAGGCCCGTACAGAAGAAAAGCTCGCCATGGTCTTCGCTTGCCTATATCCACAGCTTAAAATTACCTTCATTAGTACTGAGAACTTCTCCTTATGATTTATGCCAACCTCAATAGAACTGAGAGATCACATGATTTTAAGATTACAGAGATTCCAGATCAGACAGCATATCAGCAAACCCAGCCCTAAAGAAAAAACCAAAATCACAACCAAAACTAAAGTGCAAATTGAACAGCAGTGACAGTCACACCATTGCCCTGTTATCATGATTGTCAATTAGAAGGTAACAGGAAAATGAGTGCAGTCATAACTTTATGAGAGTCACTCACAAAGTGTTAAACCATCACCCTCATCATGAATAGCAGCGACAAGCTGCCATAATTACACAATGACTTCATCAGCTCCTGATGATGGTTGTAGACAAGTATACAACAATCAGCCCAAAATTTCGGGCAAACCATTTCAGCCCTCAGTCCCTGTTGTGTTCCAGAAGCAACTAGAAGACTCAGTATGATGTTGTCTAAAAAGACTGCACAATTAGTACACATCAGGATAACAATTTGACTGCTCAAAGACCCAATGTGAGAAACAAGAATCCAAAAGGATGTCTAGCCAGGAGAATAAATCTAAAGCTTTAGCTACCTTGAAGCAATGGAGAGACTACATAAACCTTACATCATCCTTATTCTTTAACCAAACAAATTTGAAGTTGAGGGTTACCTCTGAATCCACAAAAAAAAACTGAACAATGCGACCAAAGCATCATAAAAAATGCTGACTAGAAGTTTTATTCTAGGTTTTCAAACCCAATAGTTTGACCTTTGTCTCAAGAGTCAGTAAACTGCAACAAAAGGGGAGAAGAATTGAGCACTTTAAGAACTTGATGACTACAACTGCTCCCAAGGAGTCTCTAAGAACCAACTATTTCCAGAGGGGGGGTACATCAGTTTTCTGCGGTGTGGAAACCAACAGCTCATTGATTTGGCAGAAGAATGCCCTCATTTCAGAATTAGAACTGTCTGCATTTACAAATACAGGTTTACTTCTACCCTGTAGACACTTTGAGAAAGAAGTAAAACAGCATGCATTTATAAACCTAGATTTACTCAAGTTCTTTTGGAACTTCCCAGCCACAGAAAGGAGAGGAAGACCAGGACCACATTTTGCTCTAAACTTCATAGCAGAAGTCAAAGAACTATGAAGACTTAGAGCTTCAGATTCTGACATGTTGAATTTCAGGAGAATTAAACTCAGAAGACTGAAACAACATAATGCTTCATTCAGCAGAACAAAAAGTTATTACTACAAGTATCCATGTACTGCTGGAATCTCTTTAGGTAATGAGAACCAACACAACTCAAGGAAACTCTACAGTAAGCACTGTCACCAACCACTAAGGGGGAAGGATTGTATGTTCAACTTTCACGTAACCAAGGACTTCTGATTTCCATTTACTCAAGATTCCATGCACCCCTAGGATCTCTTCTTGCTTCAAAAAAAAACTGCCATAAATGATTATTTCCTTCAAACAATATTATACAATCACAACCCTCTGTACCCTGAGAAATAATCCATATTTTAAAACTGCTTGTACAACCATCGATACTATAACCACACTGACTGTAGCAATCAGTAGATTAGGGTCAGTATTAAGCAAAAACAAGGCTACAATCATTGCAGTGAAAAGGTTAGGTCAAGTTAACTGTAGAAACTAATCCTGTTGGAGGTGTTGGACAGAATCGACACAGTCAAAATGTGGTGGGTTGTTCAGAAAGGAGCCCATGAGTGGAAGAGATCTCCAAGGAGAGGCAGGTTCTATGTGAGTGCAACAGGACAAAGATGATGGACATGAGAGAAAAGGTAGTCAGAAGTGTTGGGAGAAGAACCCTAAAAGGATATGGTTCAAGGATCTTGGGAAAAAAAGGGCACCTGTGAAGAACTGCGGGAATTTGACAGGAAGAATGACGGCCTCCTGAAGAGCTTGCTTCGCACTTTCCAGACCAGCAACATCCCCCCATTTCACATTAGGC
>Ga0116231_10008738_pt1 | contig 17577 bp, 17 predicted proteins | sample S1TSphgellanicum_2_FD_89695 | JGI IMG/M metagenome (GOLD analysis project Ga0116231, IMG submission 89695) | Host-associated microbial communities from peat moss isolated from Minnesota, USA - S1T2_Fd - Sphagnum magellanicum MG | ecosystem: Host-associated > Plants > Peat moss > Unclassified...
AAAGAAAAAGAGAAAAAAGAAGAGAGAACAGGGGGAGAAACACACTACATGGCAACCAAAACAATTTGGGTCACCAACAAGAGGAAAAGAAAGAAAGAGGGAAAAAAATAAGGGGGGGGGAAGGGGGGATCAAAGAAGAAGGAAAAATAAAGGGGATGAGGGGGAGGATCACACTACATGGCAACCGAAATAGTTCCGGTCCCCATCAAGAGGAATCGAAAAAAGAAGGGAAAAAAATAATGTTGGGGGGGAGGGGGGGGAGGGGCAAGAATTGAAATAGGAAAAAAATGGGTAGGGGTTTTGATGGCGATTGAAACCTCTTTGATCACCACCTAAGGGGGAATCGAAAGAGGAAGAAAAAAAATGGGCGGGGGTTTTGATGTCGACTGAAAGGGTTTCAATCATCATAGTCATGTGGCAAAACCTTTTTAGTCGCCACCATGGGGAATCAAAAGAAGAAAAAAAAGAAATGGGTGGGGGTTTTGATGGTGATCAAAAGGGTTTCAATTGCCATAGTTGAATGGCAACTTAAACCTTTTCGGTCGCCATAGTCATATGGCAATTGAAACCTTTTCAATTGCCACTAAGAGGGAATTAAAAGACGAAGGAAAAAATGGGTGAAGGTTTTCATGGTGATAGAAAGGGTTTCGGTCGCCATTAGATTACAGTGATCAAAATCGATCATCATTTGACAACAAGAAATAAATTTGGTCACCATCGGACAACTGGTTATGAATTCAGTTGTCGCTATTGGATCGAGCCTATTTTTAGTTGCCATTTAGGAATTGTCAGATGGTGATCGAAATATTTCTTGGCCATTCAATGGTGACCAATTTTTCAAGGGGATTTGAAGGTGTATGAATTTTTAAATGCAACTTTTGGGTTCATTTTAACACCTTTTTTACCAATTGGGTTTTGTGTCTTTTGTTGTCCATTAATTACAACCAATGCATGGAACCTCGGGTGAATTGAGGTGGTCAAGTCCTTGGTCAAGGGGGACCTTTTTCGTATTTTATGAAAATTTTAAAACACCTTAAACCTTGACTTTTTAAGACTTTAATTGTTATTAACAATTAGTGTTTGGAAAGTCTTTGGGTTTTTGGGCATCTCAAATTCTAACATGTTGTTGAACGAACAATCGAAAGGACAATTGTCAAGAGGACAATCTAACCTAAACCCCCCAAACTCGTTATCTCACACACCATTTGACAATTATCCCCATAAACCTTTGAATGGCTCATCTTCAACCATGCATAATCAAAGGGTTGCAAAAATGTTTAAAGGGAAAAACACTTCATCAACACAATCCCAAAGGCATCAAAGCCTTAAAAATAATGACCCTAAATGAATCACCACATGACAATTCCATGAAATTGTCATGTGTTTTTTCATGGAGCACACAATGGAATACCTCAATAATGTTTTTGTGAACAAGCAAGAAATTGGCTTGGAGAAATACAAATAGATCATGGAAAGTAAATTTTTGGTAGAACTAAATAGTTCCCTACAATATAATGAACTTCAAAATTTTGAGGGATTTTTGGAATGCTCTGAATGTAAAATTTTAGATGCAATTACAAACTTATTACAATGGTGTGAAATCTTTTGTCCACAAAAGGACGAAGGCACATTGGACCATGGAGGTGACGGACTTGTGGGACAAAATTTCATGGTGGGCCAAATTTTAAAAGAATTTCTTGAAGAAGAAGGCAAGATGAGCACCACGGATGGAAAAAGGTAATTGAAATATTTTTGCCCAAATTGGAAGTCATGGCATTTTATGGATTCCAAACATGGTAAATGTGCTCCCATTATCAAGTGGAGACAATTAGGGTGGTTATGGTGTGGTGCATAAGGTGTGAATTGAAAGGTTCGACATCCCAAACACCATTGAGTTGGCAAGGAAGACACCTAAGATGGTCAATAAGTGGGAAATGCGTAAGTAGCATTTGGTGGAAGTTTTGGCATGCATGTGTGAACATCCATGTGTCATCAAATTCCTCACCATCCATGTAAAGACCATGGAGGCTTACACATTGTGGTGGAATGGGGGAACTTTTCAAGAAATGTTGGAGTACAACACGAAATACTCCCCCATTATGGAACATTATTGTAACAAAGGGGGTGGATATGAAAAGGCGAACATGACTTGTCACTTTTAGGTGAAATCATGTGAAATTGACATGGGCATTCATAAACATTATGAACGTAATACATCAGTCTAAAATTTTGCACAATGACTTCTCCAAGGACAACATTATTTGTTAGACAAACCAAATGTTGTGTACATAAACATTTGCAATTAGGGTGAAACTGAGCACTTACAAGAGGTGACGCCACCGTTGTATGGGTTTGCAAAGAAACAAGACGCCACCAACACAAGGAAAGTGCGTTGGTGGGTGGCCCCAAATTTATTTATTTTATAGCAAATCGAAAACTACAAATTCCCCTCAACAAATGGCCAAGCAACACCAAATAACTTTGAAGTCTAAAACATAGTTGGTGGGCAAACTAACAAATGTCATATGGGGTGAATATTGGGATCCAGAATATTTTGTGAACAATTCAACCAAGATGTCATTTGACAAAATGTTCCGTGACATGTATGAGCTAAACCCAAAGACACAAAGAACTATTTAACATGTCCTGCGCACATTGATGGGGCTTCCATACAATTGGACTACACCTGATGAATGTTATAGAAGGCAACCATAAATAGTCTATAGTTGTTACATATGAAATTTGGTATAATTTTTATGATCTTTCAAAAATGACATGTTTTGGACTTGTGGATTTTATAAAACCCAATTTTGTCAAGGCATCATGTTGTCTTGTGTAATCATATTTGAAATTCATGAATCTATGTTCTTTACACATTCGAAATTTGTGGATATATGTTTTATAATGATGATATTTGTCTTGTAAACATAAGATACAATGATCTTACACAAATATTGGCCATTCATCACCTATATTTCCAAATTATGGATGATTAGATTTTCCGTTGATAATGTTCTCCAATAAATGTTCCCATATAATTGATAGACATCAAGTAATGAAAAAAATAAAATATAAATCCATTTGAAGCAATATTCCTTAATGCAAATACAAGCCATTCATTCTTTAAACTTTTGTTTTAGTTTTCATTCATTTTATTTCAATTATGGGGACTTATATTGTACCCAAATTACATTATACATTTTTTTTGTTGAAATTATTTTTGAAAATGAAAAAAATCTTTTATTCTCCAATCTTTTTAGACCAAAAATGAATTTGAAACACCTAAAAAACATGTTACAAGATTAAATATCCAAATATATATATATATATATATATATATATATAACATCCTTGGGTGGTACCACTAGGAACCACTTCAAGGAATTCCTTGAGTGGTAAAACTAAACAAATAATTTTCTTGACCCTTTTCTTTTAAATGTTTTCATAACTATAATTTTTTTTTCATATTTATTCACTACATGCCATATATTGCTTAAAATATTTATTGGAATAAAAAAGGTGGGAATTGTTATAATTCATTGCAATGGCCCTTTTCATAATCATGTTCCTAAAGTTCATGGAAATGCACACCTTACATTCTTGAAACATTTTCTAAATGTAATGATTAAGAACATAAAAATAAAAATATTTATTATATCATGAAGGTTTCAAAGTCTATACAAGTTGGTAAATTTTTTCGCCCAAAAATTCTAATGAATTCCTTGTTTAAGTGTTTTCTATATTTTCTTAAAGTTTGATTGGTCTAATAAAATTAAGGTGTGATGTTCCTAGTGGTACCACCCAAGGATGCTTTTGCTTGTTCACATTCAAAAAATGTTTGCTTCTATCACTTATGAGCATCTTGGGACAACCAAATCTAGTGATGACATTCTCATATAAAAATGTGGCAGTGGCTTTAGCATCATCGACCTTGACTACCTTGGCTTCTGCCCATTTTGTGAGATATTCAGTGGCTACAATGATGTACTTCATCCCTCTAGATGAGCTAGGATAGACCTAACTAATGAAATCAATGCCCCATTTCTCAAAGGGCACCAATGGTAAAGATGGGTGTAATGGTAAATCCATATGAAGGTCATTACGTGCATAACGTTGGCAAGCATCACAACATTGGGCATGTGTATGGGCATCATCAAACATAGTTGGCCAAAAGTAGCCAGAGTGTAAGGCTTTTTGTGTTGTCAATCTCCCAGAGAAATGGCCACCACAAACACTATCATGGCAAGCTTCCAAAATGGAAAGAACCTTTTGGTAGGTCACACATCGTCAAAGGATTCCATTGGCACTTCTTCGATAAAGGCGACCAGATATTAAAGCAAAGTGCCTGCTGTTCACACGAATCTTACGACGTTCATTTTTGGACAACACCAAAGGCATTTGTTGGGTGCTCAGAAATTCAGTAATATGGTTATACCATGTAGGCACAACATCGATTGCAAACAAACTTGCATCAGGAAGATCATCCTCCAAGGGTAAAGAACCTAGGTCTTTTGAAATTTTGGACAAATGATCAACTTGTTTGTGCATGCGACCTGGTTTGTACTCCACTGTATAATCGAATTCTTCCAGAAAAAGGATCCAACAAGCTAACCTACCACTAAGGTCAAGTTTGTTCACCAAGTACCTCAAGGCCATGTGGTCGACAAAAAAGACCACAAGATTCAACAATAAGTAATGCCGAAATTTTATGACACTGAAAACCATGGCCAAACATTCACGTTCAGTGGTGGAGTAGTTTTGTTCAGCGACAGTTAATTGCCTACTAGTGAAAGCAATAGGGTGGATCTTTTGGTTCACCAATAGGTTGACATAACGCACTACCTACTACAACTTCTGAAGCATCATAATAAACATGGAATGGTAGATCCCAATTTGGGGGTAGGAGACAAGGATACGTGGTCAATTTGGCCTTTAAAACGTCAAAACCTTCTTGACATTGAAGGGTCCAATTGTAAGGGGTGCCCTTTTTTGTGAGGTTGGTCAAAGGAATGGCGGCCGTTGCATAATCATGCATGATATCCCTATACCACCCAAAATGACCTAAGACCCTTTGCACTCGACATCGCTAGGGGGTTGAAGGTTGACAATGACTTCAATTTTTTCAGGGTTTGGCTCCTTACCTTTTTGAGACACCACATGACCAAGTAAAACCCCACATTCCACCGCTAGATATATCTTTTCCGGATTCAAGGCTATGCCATAGCGGCGACATCGATCAAAACATGCCCTTAACATGACCATGTGGTCAATCTTGGAAGTTTTACCTTGATAAATCGAAGTTCTTCTCCTAGATATGAGACATCCACCTTCTTCCAATCTACCTCCCGCACATGAATGGGGTTAGTAGGACCATGATACCAATCATTTGGTACAGGTGGGTAGATAGGAAGGTTGTAACCAACTTCAATGCCGGAAGATGTTCGTCTAAAATGCAAGGGATCTGGTAAGATGTCCTTTTATTTCATCAATGTTTCGAGATCCTCAATTTTTGTGCCATCAATTTCTAGATGGCATACATCTTCGTAGGTAATGTCATCGACCAAGGTAGCAAGGTCTATAAAAATTTCATTGGATTTGTCAATGAAAAATTCAGTAATACAATTAATTGAAGCCTCATGGTTAGAAGTTGGATGGTTTGCCAACCATGTGGTGAATTCACCATCATCTGTCCAATCATATAAACCAGGGCCCATACATCTCAAGGGACCAATGTCCACTTTTTGTGGGGCTTTTTTGTATGAAGGTTGGACATAACCTGCTGACGTGACCTTGGGGTTGACATTTTTGTTGTTGTCACTATTGGATATGACACCCCTCTTTTGCCCCAACCCCAAAACCAAGGATCGTTTAGGTTTGATGGTCACAATTGTACGATTAGTTCGGGGGCCAAAAGTGATACAAGGATTATCAGGAGACCAGTTGGTTGTAGCCTCAGCTAGTTGCAACCAAGTTCGACCCAACAACAATGAATAAACATTAATTTCTATCTGAAGGCGAATCACATGAAAAGTGAGATTATACCTCTTCGTCACCAATGCAAACCTTGCAATTTGCAATCTGACTAATTGGGATATGCCCATTTTGATCTGCCATGTTCACCACGTAGGGTGAAAGGCCAGTGATTTTGAGGCCTATTTTTTCCATAGTGGATACAGGCATAATGTTCAATCCACTCCCCCCATCCACCAATGCATTGGGAATGATTTTGTCCATAATCCCAACTTCAAGTTCAATAGGACCAACATCAAAAGATGTAGAAGCTGCAACTTCTGTAGTGATTTCCATTTTTCTAGGTTTCCTAGTTAGCGTAGCTCCTTCTTTAAATTCCTTCCTAATGGAGGGAGCCACTTGGATGAGTTGCATAATGGATATGTTGGCCTTGGTATTGCATAGGTCAGCCCATAGGTCATAAGGTTCAGCGGGGTTATGACTTCGTGCATGAATGACTCTTGGTACATGTGTCATTCCATCCCCTAGCTTTTCATCTCTTACGAACTAGAAAACCTCATCATCATTAAGCTCTAGAGGTGGAGGTTCATTCCCTTTGGCCTTGACCTTTTTAACATTTTTCCTTGCCTCCTTAAGCACTTTGTCAAGTTTGAAAAAATGAGGAGAATCTTCAGATAGCACATCCGAAGATTCTTCTAGAATAGGCATGGCCAAGGTCTTAGCCTTAGTTGTGATTGCCAAGGTTGGGGCTACTAAAGTTATCTTCCCCTTGTTTTCCTTGACTTCTAGGTTTGAACTAGGTGAGACTGCTGAGTAACATATTCTTGATTCATAGTTGATGGACCAGCTTGATTGGAGTCCACTAACCTAACATCTTGGGTGCCTGGATATGATTGCACTGGCCTTACATTATGGTTTTGTCCATGATTTTGCAATGGGGCCAAATCAATCACACCTTGTTTGGTTTGGACAGCTGTGGGAGGATGATGAGTTTGTCTATGGTTTTGATGATCATAGAATAAACTCGGAGGGTTGGGATCCATAGCTCCATAGCAGGTACATTAAGCTTAGCACCTTGCACATTGTTCCTAGCATGTTGTTGGTAGTTTCTTAGAGGAGGGTTCAATGGTATGACCTTGTCTGGGTTACGACAACAATCCGTAGGATGAGTGCCACCACAATTAGAACATTTGATTCCCAACTCTACCCAACAAGTGCTTGGAACATGTCTACCCCCACATGTGCGACAGGCTGGAAATTTTTGCCTAACCTGGAAATTACCTTGAGGCGGGTTCATGGGTTGATTAACTTGATGAGGTGGCCTATAAGGTGGAACTTGGGTTTGTACTATCATTGTGCAAAATTGGGTCGTGTGCCTAGCTTGTCTACATGTAGTGCACCACATCCCAAAGGGATGCATACCTGATTCATGTGGCGGTGGTTTACCGTTAGGGTCTTGATTTTTGACAAGACAAGACATTTGCTCACTCATCGCTTGCAACGCCTTCATGATCTCACCTTTGAATCCCTCATTAGTTTCCTTTAATTCTGATCGAAATTCTTTAAACCGGGTTTCCATTAATGGTGGGTTAGTACTACTAGATTCCAATGGGGGCATTATTGTTAGAGGCATTGGTGTTAAGACAGTTTGGATTGGGGGTTTCATGACCAACAGTTCAGTTGCAAATTGATCTGAAATTCCACAGGTCGATGGTATAATGGGATGAACTCAAGAATCGGGTTTTCTTCACGCCTGCACATGCGTTCATTCTTTCAATCTATGAATTCTACCTCTAATGCTGCAGTGATAGCATCGTTCAAAGTAGTGTGGGGCGACAATTCAAAATATCTCAAATGGTAGAATTTTTGTTAAACCCTTGAATGAAATAATGCCTTATGGTGTCATCAGTGAGCATTTGACCCACAAACTTGGTGCAAACCACCCTAAAGCGTCGAACATACGAAGTTATGTCTTCATCAACACCTTGTTTGATATTTGACAAGGCCATTAGGGCATTTTGTTGTCCTACTTCAGGGTGGAATTACCGTAGGAAAGCTGCTTGGAATTCTTGCCATGAGGCGAAAGTTCTAACACTATGTGACAAGCTATACCAAGCATATGTAGAACCATCTAAGGTGGTGGGGAACCAAACTAGGTAGTAGTTAGGATTTGTGACCAAGTGCGTAATGAGCACTTCCACGAATCGTTCTACATGTGCAGCTGGATCTTCGTTTCGAGTTCTTGAAAATTTAGGCAAATTTATAGGCATGGTAACTGGCATTAATCCTTGCGGGATAATGATGGGTAACCCCCTTGGTAACATCATGGGATCTATAATTGGATTAGGAGGTGGTGGTGGATTCATAATGGGAGGCGGTAGATTAATTACCGGTGGTGGGTTAATCACTGGTGGGGGTGGTGGGTTTGGTTGATTACAACTGATTGAGAAGCCATGTTGTTTGACAATGTTGGACTAATCAAAGCTTGGAAATCTGTTGGATTTTGATGATCAATTTGATTAGTGTCTAGACTTTGGAATTCCAAAAGTTTTTTTTGTAACCTAGTTTGAACGAGCATCTAAATAATCATTATATTGATGAAGTAAATTAATATTGGCTATATCATAGGACCTCACATTGCTTGCATTGGATAGTTATCATTGAGATATTATTTGCTTATTTCTTTTAAAACCATCACCTTACATCTAAGTTTTAATTCACTTATTTATTTATTTATTTATTCTTTTAAATTATATATCTATATCTATGTCTATATATATACTTACTTATTATACTTAAATTGTGAAATTAAGTCTAGAATGGAACCAACACTCTCCTACTTAAGACAAATTAGACTTGATGGGACACAGGATTATGGGCAACCTGTGTGTTCAACCTGCAACCAAAAAACTTATGTAGATTATTGGGCCATCACTCCAATAACCCCAAGGTCCAACAACAAAACATGGTCCTATCGGTGATTAACTCAACTTCACCAAACATTACTCAGGTCATGTTGGTCATCAACCCAACTTCACCAACAAAAACGTCTATGGAATTTCAAAGCAACTATCACAACACTCAAGGATTTCCCAACAACAATCCAATAGAGTGGGAAAATTTCTTTGGCATTCAATTGAACCCAATTGAATTACGAGAGGAAAGAAAGGAAGGAGTGTTTAGATCATACTCATAGGCAGTAAGCCTAGCCACGCTCCTTCCTTTGTTCTCCACCTAAATTTCAAATGCAAAGAAAAGGAAAACAAAACAACTTACTTGTAACTAGATTTGTGATGAACTTGTGCCAAGTCGATGCTCAATCCATACTCCAATATTCCTCATTAAATCCATGCCAAAAGTTCATGAGCATGCAAAAGAACCACCACCAACTTAGTAGAACCACACTATTTCATGTTAGAACAACATTTCCACCTCCCGGCAGACGCACCAAAATGTGAGGCATTCTTGCACACCCTTAACATGAAGATATGCACTTCCAAGTGGGTTTGTGAGTGCATATCTTCATGTTAAAGGTGTGCAAGAATGCCTCACACACACCATCTTCTAACTTTCTTGTAATCCTAAGTGGCAAATTTGAGTGTGCAGGTATGGCAACAAGATCAAGGTATTTGGGTGTGTTACCTTCATCCAATCCAAAAATTCATGGCCTTTATGCATAGACCAGCAATCCAATAACCACACCATCTTTTGACTTTCATGTAATCCAAAGTGGCAAATTTGAATGTGCAAGTATGGCAATAAGATTTTATGGACAAATTGTTTTGTTGTCTCCAATGTTGACAAATGGTTTTCATTGAAGGTAAGATCCCAACCTAAATTCATGCATTTGTCTTTTCCTTTGTTAGATGGTGGTAGACAATGATGAGTAGTACTTTTGAACACAACTTAAAGAGGAAGTAAGAAACCTTAAAATATAACCATTATAATTGATCTTTTATTTTCAACCCCTAAAACTTAAATGTGTTTTGATCCTTTACTCTCCCAGCTCCAATATCTTGCTATTGGGATGAGATGAATACTTGTTTGGTCACTATTAACAACTAGGCTTGGAGGAATGTTATAAACATTCATTAAGTAAGTTATTCGATAAGCCATGTTACATCCTTATTTATACCTTTGGGTGGTAGTTTACTTCTTGTTGTTGTGATGATTTTGAAATGGCAATTCATGTATTGTTTCATGAATTCTCTTGTGACTATAAATCTTCTAGGGCCCTAGATTGCAAGATTTCAAGTGCTGCGGATTCTATCATTTCATGAAAAATAGGCTGCACAATGCCAATTGAAAGTGGTTGTTTAACTTTTTTCATTTTTCATAACATGAAAACAAGTGAGTCACAAACTTTTGGGTAGTCCTCCAATGCATGCATAGATTCTTTGTTGGATTTCATTGTTGTCCCAACCTCCATTGCATGCTTATAGGTTGATTTTAATTCACCACTTGTAGTGAACCACTCCCATTATAAGCATGCCCTACTCAATTTTCATAAGGACTTGGCATGTTGGGTGTCTTGAAAAAGTGTAGAACTCCAAAAGTGTTATGAGAAAGTGTAGAACTCCAAAATTGGTACCATGTTTTTTTATTGCAACAACAATGGGAGGCCACAAATGAGGTTGAAACCAATTTGTGTGGAATCTTATTTTCTTTGACCACTTCCCATCATCCTTTGTAGGTGACAATCCTTTATTCTTTTGTTGTTTCCCATTTTAGTAGGTTCCTCATCTTCTCTCTTTATCTCTTGTGGAAATAATATTGCAACTTCAACCTTTCTTGGTTTACCAACATAACACTTCTCTAGTTTGTTAACAACCAATTGTTTTTGAACAACTTGTTGATTAAAAATTTGTACATCACATTTCAATTCTACTTCTCTCTCCTCACTTGTAATGCTTTTGAACGTTGTTGTAAATAATCTTTCTTTGCCCGTTTTGGACATGCAAACCTACCAAAAGCTTTGTAAATCACAAAAATGAAATCTTCACTAAAAGCTTCAATATCACTTTAAAAATCTTTCATGAATAGGTTTTCACCATATTTTCATAGACTTGTTGCTTTCTAAATAATTTGTTGAAAGGGAGTTTAGGAAGGAATCAAGAATCAAGATTGTGAAGGTATAAAATCTAATCAAGAAACATAACAAATGAACGAAACTTCAAGTGGATGAAAAATTATTCTTACATTCATCCATGTTGAAAATAAAAATATTTTTTACAATGTAAACCAAAATACTACAAATTAATATTGTATGTGCTAAAATGCATTTTGATTAATTAATTAATTATTCAACACTAAATTGATGAATCTATTTGGATACTACAATAATAAAAACCATCCATTTTCCCCAATGATTGGCACTAGATGAATTAGTTTTTGATCCTACTATTGTTAAAAAACACATGTTAACATATACAAATTAATGAAAAACTATTTTTTTTACCTCCTTTCAAAAATTTTATGTGAATCTAAAAGGAGTAGATATATATAGAGTTGAATAGATTAAAAAAAATTCCAACTTGGATACTATTCATTCTTCAATTTGAAAATTTATATAATACTTATGTCTTATACAAACAAAAATACAACATCCATCAACCAAGGTGCACAAATTTATAAATTCATTGAAGTATTCAAATCCATGATGGCCATCAATGATGATGTATGACATACACATGCACTTGCATTCTTTTGATACAACAATTAATGATGATTTAAAATACATAGTAACACCTTTTAATATTGGCACATGAAAACCGATACATATTGTATGTGAGTATATTACTCATTCATGTTTGATTTTTATATTTTTTAAAAATCTTCAAACTATAATTAAAAATTATCTCGAACATTGTCCATTCATCATTTTGGGAGATTTTACTGATAACATCCCAAAAGACAATAATAATGTAAAAAATTCAAATTAAAATGTAGTTATAAATTCAAATTAAAATCACAATTTAGTGGAAGTACCACAAAATTTAGATCTCAAATAAACCACATGTGGGTAAATGTCTTTATAAACAAATGTAAATATGGTGTAATATAAGCATATTGACCAAATTTGTACAAATCAATTTATATCACATTCAAACTACCAAGCACACTTCTAGTGTATAACAATAAACCATTAACATTTCCATTTCTTTAAGATGTACATCACAAACTTATCAAACTTCATAGGTTTGTAGAAATTTTGTGTGAAATTTAATTTTCATCGGTTCATACAAAAATTGCATGAATTTTATGTTATGATTATTATGAATGATATTTATAGATATTCAATATCTTTTTATTTATTTAAATGAGACATTTTTTTGAATGACATATGTGAATGTTCATGTTTAATACACAAAAATTGCATGGTTTTATCCAAAATTGCATCATGATAATTGCACAAAATTAGTTTAAATGTAAATTGGATGTATTTCACATCAAAACATCACAAGTTGAAAAGACACATCATTTATATACAAATTATATATATATTTTTATTTTTACACTTTGAAGCCCACAAATGTAGCACATACATATTGTTTTATGATTTTTGCACAAATTCTATTGAAATTTCATGATATTGTAAGTTTGTGATGTAATGTATGTGAGTATGTATGTGCATGTGTGCATGCTATATTTTCCACTTAATGACCCTCAACTAGTTTCAACATATATTGCCATTAAACGTTTCATCATTTATTACACAAGGCCCCTATTGGTTTTTAGATGCAAAGGGTACCTTGTGGTTTGAATTTTTATTTTGTAAAATTTTTTGGGGACCTTGTGAAAAAAGGTTTTTCATTTGCTAATCACAAGAGTTTTTAAAATAAATACTTTTCTATCTAGCTAGACCCACCAACAACAATAACAAAAACACCTTTCATTGAAAACCCTAAATCCAAAATGTGACAAAAAAGGACACTACACTAATTAAGAGTTGCCAAATCCTCAAATTTGAAAATAAAGTATCTTGGCTCAAGCAAAATAGAGAGTAAGAATTAGGTGGGGAAGCTTTCCCAAGTCTTTTCATTGAGATTCTATCCATTCCTTGCTATTGTTTCTTCATAAAATCTAAGTATTAGTTTTATGTTGCACACATTGTGAGGCCTTTTTAGAGAAAATGCTTATACCTATAAAAAAGGTCTGGATTTCTTTACACAGTATGGTTGTTTTTACATGTTTAGATTCATGCCTAGAGTTGAAGGAAAGGGGGTGGGCCTATGGCAATTTAAATACTTTACCCTAGGGCTAGTTTCATCATTAAATAATCTTTAAAATAGTGGAACAAATTCTTGTGAAAATATGAAGCTAAAGTGTTTAAAACCCTCATAATTATTGCAGGTTACAATTTGAAATATCATAGTACATCATGAAACAATAATAATTTCAAATTTATAAAATAAATTATTTAAAAAAATTGATTATTTGTTTTATCCACGTGGAAATTGACTCTAGGCTATGTTAGTGTGGAACTAAGTTTGAATTTCTAAATATGCACAATGATCTCCATGAGAGCGAGAAAAAATTATTTGATACTAAAAATGTGAATATAATTTTCAAGGCCTCTCCTTGTAAACCCCATGAACTCTTATCCTATTTAAATTGAATTCATAATAATGAAAACATTTTCATTGTATGTTCTTGTAGAATTTTTTGTAAAACATCTATTTTAGGATAGAGCCACTTGTTGTGATAACCAAAGTGCAATTGTATTTACACTTAATCCTAAATATATTCCGACCAAACACATTGAGATGTATTATTCTTTTGTTAATGAAAAAGTATGACCAAGCCAAAACCCTGAGACTCCATGCTTTCTTCTCTGCCCTAATTTATTTTGGTGCTTAACCAATAATTTGTAAGCTTTTGGTTTACATCTCACTTGTATTGCAGCTGATGTTTCAATGTAATAATTTTGTAGTTTAAAGATTTCATTGAAAACCCAGAGATGTTCATTCTTGTATGCCTCTTGTATGCCTCTTGTATGCCACATATACAACAAGGTTGGATGTCCTGCAATCTTCTGGGTGCTCTTCTTGTTCCCCAATTCTTCATTTTATGTTCTTCATCTTTTTTCCATTAGTTTGTCCACATTGTTCCTAAATCTCCTCCACCCATTGACATATTTAGGTAATTCTTACAGGTAGCCAAGATTTATTTTCCAAACAATAGAAAATGGCTATTGCAAAAGTACTCAGAACCTTAGCAGAGCTGTTGACAACAAACTTAACAAACAGTCCCAGCTACAATTTTCAGTAGTCTATAGATAACCCTCACATTGCATTTGAGTCCTGGAACATAAGATTGATGTCAAGACAATATGTACAATTGTTGAGTTCAGAGGTGGTAAGAGAAAACAGTTTTCTGCTGCAAAGAAACAAAAACAGGCTATGGGCTATATATCTCTCATAAAGAAAACAAAAAGATCTCAATAGAATGTGTAAAGCTTAATCTGCATGTTATGCCAACGGCTTTATTGCCTTTCACACCAACTGGAAATTACAAGACACTGTGAACTAGTGCAAAATTTGTATAAAGCTTTCCCAGCAGAATAACTGTACAGTTTTAATACCTCAATCACTTATCTGCACTGTTCTCGTGACAATGACACAAATGGCTATGTACACCGAGAGGGTCATGGGGTGTGGGGGATGCAGCCAACTCCAAACAAGCAATGTACAGAGAGTGACTAAAAACAGGAAACAGAAGAGATCTCACTCAATATTCACAATCATCCTAAGCCTAAACTCTAACTCAAGTGGCTCATTTACTATCACACTAAGGAAAATGCCGATGAACCCCTTGCAAAGAAAAGGAAGGCTTTGTTCAAGGGGACAGTATGAGAGAACCTTTACTGTGTGGACAAGCACACTTATGGATGACATGCAAAGACATTCTACATGTTTTTGCACTCAAACAGATTTTTGGGAAGTTTGAGGGGCATTGGTGGGATTGGATGGGGAGAGCTTTGGGAATTTGAGGGGTATTGATGGGATTGGATGGTGTTCTTTACTAGAGAGGATGCAAACAGGGTACTTACTACTAGCTATTTGTCTTTGAATCACACCAGTGGAGATGGGGGGAATGAAGGAAAATAATAGTTTCCTTATTAAGAAGAAGAAGGAAAAAAAAAACCCCATCAATCCTTGTTTCCAACAAGAGATTGCAAGCATGAGGAGATGAGAGGGAGGATGGATGCAACTGGGGAGAAGAAGTGGAAGAGGATTTCCTGCAGAGGAGTAGAGTAACCCAGCAATCCTTGTTTCTAACAAGAGATTGCAAGCATGAGGAAATGAGAGGAAGGATGCCATTGGGGAGAAAGAAGAGGAAGAGAAAGACAATTTCCGGCAGTTGAATAAATGGATAACAAGGGAAAAGAAATACTTAGAAACATGCTGTTTAAGTGGGGTGAGATCCCAACGCTGTGGGTGATGTGTGTTCATGATAACCCAATGGACTCAATTGGCAAATGAAGATGCAAAACCAGTACCTTGTGGATCAACTGAGGAATTTGTCATCTGGGTATGTTGAAGCCCAAGAACTCAAACCTCCATAGAAATGAAATGAAGGATTTTGGGGGGAAAACTCAAAATGGTGCTCTTTGTGGAGGCAAAAACAGGTGGATGCTGTGAGGAAGGTTCACACAGCTTTGCGAGGAGCAGTTGTGGCCATGACACCCAGGAACTCAGGTTGGTTTGAAAATGTCGGGTCTCGTGAAGCTAAGCTTGCGGCATGCTCATGGTGGGTGGTGGCCAAGGTGTGGAAGAAAGGCAAGCAGGAGGAAGAGTGCACAGCTGCCAAGTAGTTGTGCACTTCCTTGGCCACCATGTCCCTCATGATTGCCAGCAAGCCAGCATTCAGAGCTGCATCCAAGCTTCCCAAGGGTGCAGCAGCCGCTGATGTGGAAATCCACTTTGTCCCAGCTGCTGCTTGACCTTGCTGTGGAAACACTGGAGCCAAGGCTTGCGCAACGACAGATTTCACTGCTAAGTTCATCAGATTCGCACAGGCCTCCTTGTTGGTGGCTCCAATCAAGTCATACATCTCTGCTGGAACCTTTGCATTGGATGAGCCTTTGGTGAAAGAGGACATGGATGGCTGTTTCTCAAGTGCCGCCACCTGCTCCAATGCAGCTTGCGAGGTAGAACTCTGAATAATAGTTCCAGGAAGAGACAAGCTCAAAGACGTGGGTGGATCCATTGACAGCAGTCCTGCAGCCCCAACAGCATTCACACCAAAGCTTGCCTTGTTGGCCTGATGGTGGATCTCCTGCTGGTGGTGTCTTTCAATACTTGTAGAAGAATTCTGAACAACACCTGTAGAAGAAGAAGAAGAAGCGTGGGTGGTGTATGAGGGAGGAAGAGGAGGAGTTGGGTTGAAGGTGTTGAAGGCTGAGGCTCGAGCTACAGGTCGGAACAGAGCAGGAGCTGGCATCAGCTGGGTGGAGGAATCGGCCCCTCCAAAGCTCAATTTCTTCTTGAGCTTCATCTGGACATCATCATCATCAGATGCCAGTAGTGCCGAGGATACGACAGTGGAAGCATCTTCGCATCCAGAGGCGAGGAGTTGTTTCTTCTTCAGCCTGTGGTGGGAAGCAGCAGCAGGATCGTCATCATCAGGCTCGAAGCTGTTGGGCCTCTTGTTCTTCATGTGCTGGTGCAGCTGCACATGATCATCGTCGTCAGAAGCCCCGGCCCCGAAGCTCAGCTTCTTTAGCCTGAGAGAATCAACTTCCCAACAACCACTCTCTTCCTGCTGCACGCTTCTGTCTGTGGAGGAGATTTCGTTGCTGTAGACCCTCTTCCGACCATCGAAGCTGCTGCCAATCTCTTCCTCATCTTCCTCCTCCTCCTCTGCTGCTGGAGAGATCCGGTTGTCGCCTGCTCCTCCTCGGCTTGTTGATCTCTGGGACGTCTTGTCAGTGAGATGGCGACGACGCAGAGTAGAGTTCCAGTGATTCTTGATGGCATTGTCTGTTCTGCCGGGCAGAATCCTGGCGATGGTGGCCCATTTGTTGCCGTAGAGGTTATGCGCTTGGATGATGGCAGAGTCTTCCAGGGCGGTGAAGGGACGATGGTGCACCGAGGGGCTCAGCTGGTTGCACCATCGCAAGCGGCATGATTTCCCCGATCTTCCAGGGATACCTTTGCTAATGAGTGACCAGTTGCGAGCTCCGTGCTTCTCCACCAGCCGCTGCAACGCCGCATCTTCTTCAGGACTCCATGGTCCCTTGATACGATCGAATTCTTCCACTAACGCCGCCATTACCCCCTCCTGATGCCAATCCTCGTCTGCTTCATAAATTGCGTTCTCTTCCGAGCGAGAGCTTCTGCTACAGGGGAGAGCTAAAGCTCTACCTCAGAGAATTTCCAGGCCAGATTGGAATTCAGAAAATGCAAAGAGTTTGCTTTAGAAAAAGAAGAAGAAGAAAAGGGAAAGGGGGAGGAGAACTTTGCAAACCCTAAAACAGACTCAAACCAAAAGGCAAGAAGAAGAAGAAGATCCCGGACAGAGAAATGGAGAAGAAAAAACCGAAGAGGGGAAAAAAAAAAAAACCAAAAAACAGAAACCCACAAAAAAAACACACAACACAAA
>Ga0116231_10008739_pt1 | contig 17576 bp, 11 predicted proteins | sample S1TSphgellanicum_2_FD_89695 | JGI IMG/M metagenome (GOLD analysis project Ga0116231, IMG submission 89695) | Host-associated microbial communities from peat moss isolated from Minnesota, USA - S1T2_Fd - Sphagnum magellanicum MG | ecosystem: Host-associated > Plants > Peat moss > Unclassified...
AAAAAAAAAAAATAAATTAAAAAAAAAAAAAAAAAAAAAAAAAAAAAAAAAAAAAAAAAAACACCACAACCCCCAAACCCCCAAAAAAAAAAAAAAAAAAAAAAAAAAAAAAAAAAGACTAAAAAAATTATTAGAAAATTAAAACTGAATTAAATTAAATAAGATTAAACCACGACACTTCTGAAAAACGAAAACACAATTTCTTTTACAAAATAGAAACAAGAAAAAGCTGCGGAAAACAGCCCAGAAACTGTAACTGCATCGACGACATGAAAGTGCTTCACCTGCAAAACATGAGGTAGTATCTACTTCAACAAAACACTGCCCAAAAAGTGACCAAAACAAACGAGAAAGGGATCGAAAGGACGCTTACAAAGCAGCGCAACAGAATTACGTCCTTGCAACCTCGCAGGCCTTCGTCGAAAGACAAGAAAACCGCGCAATTGCGACAACAGAACCCCAGTCGATCTCAACAGAAACACTGCATTTGAAGATTGTGAGAGGGAGAGAATGAAGGGGAAGCCCGCCGTTCTCGTTTACTTACGTGAGCGCGTTTCCTTTAGGTCGCCGTAGGATGGTCTTGCAGTAGCGGTGCCGCAGCTAAGAAAAGCGCTAAAAGTAGCGCTAAAATAGTGGTCTGTGCTTATCCCCTCTAAATTAGCGATCTCCAATTGATATAATAATTTTAAAGATTAGTCCAATCAAATATTAGAGTGAAAGAGTTGCGTTATTTGGAAAATTAAAGAGTCTCCCCTTTTTTAATTCATTATTTTTTCGTTTTGCTTCATAATTATATTAAACCAAAGGTTAATTTCTAGTTGACCATGCACTATATGATATATTAATGAAGGTGCACACTTAATGATAACTAAATATTGGAATTATGTTAACTTAATGTGCATTCGCACATGGTGTTACGCTTAATGATGTGGAATTTGATGTGTCATTTAAATTTCAATTAAAATGATAAGATTTTTTTAAAATGTTGTCCATGTGCATGAAATTATAAAATAAATACATTGTTAAATTGGGACCCCCAAACTTGGCTAGATAAACTAATTTAATATTTTTGGAAATTATCATTCAATTGACAATATGCCACATCATCATTTTGTACTTATGTACATGATAAAACAAAATAATAACAATAATAATATAGTCACGTAAAGCTTTATTAAAAAACACACCATCTATTAGGAAAATGTACAAAAGAGTAAAATGAAGGAAAAGGGAGAATTGACAATATGTCAAGTAGGCTCAAAATAGGTGTCAAAATCTTTCCATGTCCATAACTGACTGCCTATGGTAGGTTGGCCCTATTTATATGTCAAAAATTAACAGCTTGTAATAGATCAGTCGTCGTGATGGTAGGTGTGTTTTGAAGGGGTGAAACTCGAAATGTAGCTAAGCTTACAATTGCTGCTCAACTTAAGATGGAGGACGCCTACATTTTTTGTAATGTGATCAAAACTTTTTGACGAAGAAAAGTGACCAAGGTGGAAAGATGAAAGCCCTTTGGCCCTTTCAAGCTCCAATTGGCATTAACACAATCATGTAAAAACACATTGACATGTTTGTGTAAGCAACCAAATACCTCAATTGCTAAAGGGAGGAATTGATTAATGGGGTGTTGGTTGCGATAGCTTGGGCTACATTGAAAACGGTAAATCCTTGAGTTGTGCAAGATCGGGGAAGTAAATATGCTTGTGTTGGGTCGACAATGACAACATTGGCTAGGGTGTGAATGCCATCTTTGGAAGCATAATGTCAACTCGTTAATGAGAGGAGTTGAATGTGGTTGAAGGAAGCACATGTAATTCTTCTCGTCCCACGTGGAAGCTAACATCTCACACAATGGCGGCAAAAGTGTGGTGAATTGCTTCATGGGTTATAGTGCATTCATTACCATGAACACAACGTAAGAGGTGGATACCCATAAGGTTGATGGGATGTGTGCACACACATTGAGAAATGCTTGCAATGAAAGGATGGGGTAGTTTAAGTCACATACGAAGTGTTGTGGAAAAAATTAAGGAGATATTCAAAAGGTTAAAAAGACTAGTTGAATTGTAAGCCAAACGCCTACCCTTAGGCCAAAACATGATAAAATTCGGGCATGATGGGCTTCAAATATCTCATTGGAGAACATGCTAGAAAAGGTATGATGGTGTAGACGTCCTAAGATGGAATCTTGAAGTTGAACCATTTGTTGTTTGATGAGTTGTTCAAGTGGAGGAAAACATGCATAGGCTAGGGGTTGGTAGAAGATCACATGTTGCCTTAAGGTGTTGGTCAAAAGGAAATGTGTTATTGACTTGTGTTAAGGCTTCAATAAAGAAAGGACATCGATCAACCATAAACCTAGCAGTCATGATTAAAGTGATAAGGACCCAATTCCCTAAATAACCTGTCGGGGCAATGGTTGATGTCGATATGAACCCAACATCACTGAAAGTTATTGGGAAGGAAACTTGTTTATAAGCTAAAGGTCCTTATGGGCTATCAAAAGATCATAAACCCAAAAGGCACCCAAACATTTGAAGGAGGGAAGAATCAAAGGAAATAAAGAACTCTGTGAAGGTGGAAGATGGAAGTGTACATTGTAAAAGATATAATGGGCGTTGCACAAAACAACGAATTAGAATTCCAAAGGCTACTTGAACATCACCCATTCTGAAAAAAAGATCCACATGTTGAGTGTCCCCTAGCAGGGTATCTTTGATGAAGGATGATGTGAAAGTTAAAGTGCCTCATGGAACCCCCAAGACTTTCATTCCTTTGGATGGGGTGGTAAACTAAGATGGGGTGTTGAAATCTAGTGGTAGGCCAGAGGGTGATTATGCTACGCATTTCTGAGGTTGGATAAAAAGACCTATCGCATGGAATTTAGTCTGGAAATGCTCATATGCAAATGATACAATTGAAAGGGGACCTATGATGTGAATGACAATCTACAATGGATGGAAACAAGAGGGGAAATGATTAGCTGTAGAATGTAAAACCCTAAAATGGGCTAAAACAAATAGTGCCCTTCCCAAGGGATCACCTTGACGAGTCTACATGGCAAATGGGATGATTGTGACATCACCTTCACGATTACAATGATTGTAAAATAGGGGAGACTCAAATGCATAGAATGCATGAACAAAATGGATGAATTGTATGATGTCCCCACCTATTACACGAAGTTTTTGAAATATGACCTTTCTTGATACTGAATTAATGGCGTTTGCCACATCCAACTGAAAAACAACCCAGACGAGGTGAAGGTCTAAGATGCACCTAATGTCGTGGATTTCTATTTCATAACCACCCTTCCAAATTGGTTTAGCGAAAAATGTGTTGCAAAAGTTTCATGGAATTGAAAGCATAAAGCGCAACTTGTGAATCAATACAATGCTTCTCTCATAACAATGGGACAAACTGCATTTGAAGGCTTGGTTTTGGTTAAGAGACGGGTCGTACCAAAGACTCATGCAATTTGGGGTGGAATGTGACCTTATGCGATATGAGTACAAAGTTGGAACAATTGAGGGAATTCATTCGTTGAATTTTCAGGGTGAAAATAGTCTCAAAAATGTTCAAAAACCATCCTAGAAGGACCACTTGCCGATTAATGCAACATGCATTGGAACACCAACTTGAAAAAATCAGAAGAAAGCTTGAGGTCTTAGTCTGGCTCATAGTCTTCGAAAAAAAATGTGAAGTAGCCATTTGATTTAGGGTGTAATGTAGTGAAAATCGAGGTGGTGTCAAAAGACGTGGGTGTAGGAGAAAATGGTGTTAAATCATGGGTTGCCCGAGAATATTCCCTTGCACGCCCAAAAGTTAAATTGTAGAACTTGCGTTTGTGAGTTGGAAAATCATGTTGGGGAAAAGGCATTAAATTCGAATTAGCACCAAAGCTTGGGCTTGCAAAAAAAATTCCTCATGCAGGTTTTCCTAGTTATTTAAATTGAATTCGCTTAAGTCGAATCCGCGTTTCCCTATGCCTTGTCGCCCTTCCATGAAGGGGCAAAATGAAACACCATTGGGGTAACAAGAAGAACAAATGCCAAACTGCCACACTATATGGGTCTTGCGTTAGTTTATCCAATGGAAAACGAAAATGTCACTTGTACATCACACCATAGAACGGTGGGGATGTAGTTATACAATCGAAGATGACAAAAACCTAAATGAAAGGACCCGAAAACATCCAATGTTGAAACTCATGTCTAAGCTTATGTAGGCGGGGTGGGAATAAGGGAAGGTATTGGATTGGGATGATCACAAGGGTTTGGATTAGATGAATTGGATGTTTGACAAGAATGTTGGTGACAAACTAACCTTTGATTACTAAATTGGTGCCCATAGGTGGGGCATAAGACTTTAGGTGGAGGTTGAAAGCATGTTGAAGAAATGGGGGTAGGTTGGGGGGTATGATCATGGCCAACTATAAGGACCAAGAGAGTGGGAGGGGAAAAAAATCCTAGATGTGCATGATCAAAGGGGTTTGGGAAAGTGTAAGGTTGGGACCCCACATTCTAGGGGCTAATAAGGGGAACTAGTAGGTGGTGTGTGGTTTGTTAAAATTGAAGGGTTAATTAATGGGTGGTTTGTGATTTGTGGTTTGCGTGGGAGATGAAATGGAAAATAGATCAATGGTGGTGCATGATAAAGCGAACGGGCAATGGGAACTACGAGGTTCAATGAAATGTGATGAATTGGGGGATTGCATATAAGTTTCACGTTTTAAAAATTGTTTATTTCAACACAATAACTTTAAACCTATAAAGCCAACCACATAAAACTAGAAAAATCAAATGGAAAAAAATAATGAACTATCACAAACAAGGAAGTCATGTTTCAAAAGATAGTTGAACTTTAATTTTGCCATAACCTTTGACATTATCATCTTTACTTTATTAGGTTTAACACAACTTATAAATGTTTTAAAAAACTATTGTGCAAAAATTAGGGGCCTAGAAACTTCTAATCTTTTACTTTTTGGACTACCCAACTAAAGTAACAACCAACTTCAATAACAGAAAAATGTCTTGAATTCAATCTTTTGCTTAAATTTTTAAAAAATTAAAAATTAAAAAAATTAAAAAATCCTAAAAGACATATTATTGGTGAATGATTAACCATTAAGTATTCATACATTCAAACTTGCAATGCATATATATATATATATATATATATATATATATAATTTATTTTTTCCTTATTTTTCTTTTTCCTTTACTATTTTTTTAAGATTGTGACAAAAACCAAGAAAAACTAAAATTGTGATGAAATCTCTCTCTTTGTAATAGAAACTCTATATTGTGTTTAATTTATAAGTAATGATTAGATTACTAATGATAAAAACTTTCTAGGGTTGATGAAAGAGTAAAAAAAAAATCCCACCACTAAACAAAACCGAAACAAAACAAAAACAAAAAAACACAAAACCCATCTTCCCTTAACCTCTTCACCTTTGTTGTCCTATTGCTTGTTGATGTTGGTGCTGCTATTGCCACTATTTTCCTTCTTTGCTCCAAAAAATGGTTGTTCTCATATGTCCTAGTGTGCCATGAAACTTTAAAAAGTAGATTTACAACTAATCCCTTTAATGGAATTATGATTAGACTACCAACAAGGCTTCTTTATATTGAAATGGAACTAGAACCTTTTTTTCTTGTTTCCTAAAGGCCTCCAATTGCCAATATTTTTTTCTTTGTCTCTATTTGTCCTTCTTTGTCTATTGTTTTCTCTCTCCTTTTTTTGTGCGGCACTAATAAGTGAGCGCAAGGAAGCAATGACAATAATGGCAGCAAAGCTATTACTGCCATAGTCATTGCCACCCATATTGTAGCAAAACCTTCACTACTACTAGTAAAAGTATGATTCCCTAAACCCCACCTCCCTCATAGAAAGGAATCCATGGTACTTTTTGAAGTAAAACCACTGGAAACAAGATGAGTGAGTAAGGGTTGCAGCTTAGCTTTAAGTTCGGCAAAAGAAAAAAACTAGTGGAAACAAAAGGCACATGATTATTCACGTCAGGACTTGGGACATTCTTGGGATGAAAGAAAGCTACAACATGAAATTAACACAAGGGAATCACTTTCAAAACAATAATGCTTGATAAAATAGAGTTTTTTGGAAAGTTTGGACAACCCAACAATAGTAGCTTGAGATTGGTCCGAAATCAGGTGAGATTAAAAAAAAACTTGCAAAAAAGTATATTAGCCTTCAACGGGGTGTCAAACTTAGAAATGCACCACTTTTTGTGCCAAACTGAGTTTCTATCTTTCCTTTTTCTTGAGCACTCCCATAACCACGACATATATTTTCACTACTCTTACATGTACAACTACGATAATTACCTCAAACCTTGTGCATTAAATGTTGATTTTCAGCATTTCATACCTAGATTTAATAAAACTTCCTTATTTTGTAAACCTCACTAAAAGAGGGGATAGGGGTGAAAACATGCCCAAAAGTAAGGTGAAGACATGATTACTTTAGGGAAAATTTCTAATAACTGCCAAGTTAACATTGCAAATAGGTTTGAACTTATTTGTATTTTTCTACTAATGTTAAACTGGGGTTTTAAAACCTTAAAGGTAACATATCATTAGGTATGGATGCATGTGTGGATATGCACCTAACATTAATGATAATTAGACTTTAGCAACATAATGATTAGTAATGTGGTGCTAGCAATATATCACTTACTTGGCGTTAGTGGTGTTAAGGGTTAACATATTTGTTAGCCTAACATTACATATCAATGTTCCATAATCAATTTCATGAGTTATGTTTATGCAAGGGGACATTGGATCAATGTAAAAAGAGTTTCAAAGAAAAAACTAAAAAATGCCACATTTTTCAATTTTATTTAGTGAAATTATGGCAATTATACTTTGAAATGAAATTGAAGTTGTGGGGTTGCATTCTTGGCAAATAAGTGGTCAATTTGTAATGTTAAATAGATCATTTGAGTTAGGGAGTTGATTTTGAACAATTATTTAGTTGAAAAATTGACATTAAAAACTTGTTTTTGAAGATTAATTTTTTTGACTATCCATATTAATTGAATCAAGTTAGGTGGATTCATATTCAAATTGAGGCACTATGTGATGCAAAAGGGAGTTTCATTATTTGCTCACAAACATTTTCCTTACAATTCGTTCCATTCTTTTGTTTTTGAGTTTTTTTTAAATCATTTTTTTTATTCATCATTGGTTTTGTCTTTTTTGAAACCATGTTATTTTTCATTATTGAATTTATCCTATATACTATGCATGGAGTGAACTCATTTTAAAGTTGTTATAAGGGTGGAGAATTCAAAGTGGGCTTCATGAATAAAGTTATAAGTCTAGGTGTAAAAAAGTTTTTTTTAAGGTCTGGGTGACGTGAAGTGGTGTGAAATGGGGTGGGATAAAGTTATAGGTGGAAATTTAAGGAGAAGGGAAAAGTGGATTTTTAATTTATTCATTTTTCCAAGGATGGATATAAAGGCACATAATAAAAGTAGGTTGAATGGAGAAAATTATAAGTTATAAATGAAACTCATGGAAGATAGGGAATTTTTTTTGGGTGGGGAAGAAAGGAAGTGGGTGATTTCCTTCCCCTTTTGAAAGGGGTTGTTTCTCACATGAAATGAGATTTTAATCTTTCCCCTTTTGGAAAGGGAGAGGTAATAGAATGAAAACACCCATTATCAAATGCCCACCCATTAACAAATATTCATTTGGTTAAACCATTCCCTTATGATCAATGTGCATCAATCTTTTCCAACAATCAAAGTCACCTTTATCACCAAATGTTCATTGATAGAAACTTACCCCACTTTTATTAAAAGAATTGTGTTAAAAAATGGGGCTATACTCACCCCTAAAACAAACTACCCCTTTATAAAAAAATTGGACCCACTAGTAATGGAATTGGTGTGTTTGGAAATGGGGGTGTGCTATACTCACCTTAGGGGAAAATTTGTCTTTTCATTAAAAGCATGGCCCCACTAGTATGGAATAGTTATGCAACATCAAATTTGATGGGATTGTTGGGATTGTTCAAATTGATGTAATTAGTCTTCAAGTGTTTTATGAAGTGATTGTAGCTTTTAACTTAGTGGTTATTATTTTACAATATAGGTATGAATTTGCATCTACATTAGGGTACCAAAATAATATGAAGCCCTCCTGTGGGTGCATCTAATGCATTTTAGATTGCAAAAAATGATCTAGAAATTAGGAAGTTATGGCCCCCCAAAGTTTGAGAATCAAAAGACCAAAAATGAAAGTTTTGAAACAAGAGGTGATCCATAACCAAACAATGAAACATTATTAGTTAGTCTCCACCTACCCATCACCAAAATGAACAAGAAATGAACAAATTTCATTGATTAAATGTAAAATTTTGTGCGTGTGGCCAAGATTTTCCTAAAAATAATACTATAAGATTAATGATTATGGGTGTTTAAGGGTTCCATGAATCTAAACCTTTGCACAAGCATGGACTAGATGGAATTGTATGGGCGTGAACCTTGTTTTGTTATGTTCCAATCCTTTTGCTCCTTGGTGTTGTTCGTAGCAAAAAATCTAGGAAGGCAATTGTGATGGTCATGCTCTAGTCATGTTTCTTGAGGGCTCCCCCCTTGGTGCCATTGATGTAAAACATGTGTTGATCATCCTCTTCCTAATCAACAAGTTATCATGATGCTCATCCTTTCTTTTCTTGATGCTACTGATGTAATTTGTGTGTTAATTGTCTTGTTCCTAATTAGTTGTTGATCATGATATTCATCCCTTCTTTTCTTGGTGCTCTTGGTGCAAATGGTGTGTTGATCATCTAGGTTAATAGGTGATTGTGATGTTCATCCTCTTTTTTCTTGGTGCTATTAATGCAAGTTGTGTATTGATGGTCTTGGTCTTAGTTAGTGGGTGATCATGATGTACATTCATCTAAATATGATCCTTTTCTTACCTTCCCCCCGATGTACAATGAATTAGTTACTAGAAAGGTGTAGCCTTGTTGCAACATGCTCGTGTGTTTGGATTCTAGATCCATTGCTTATTTTATAGTTGCATTATCTGCTTGTTGCATTATTAATGTTGTGTTATTAAAGTTTGTAGATGTGTATCTAAAATATGGTTTGCTTAAACGTTGGTGGAAAAGTTCATCCACTTCCTTTATTACTGTTGTGAACCAAAATGATGCAAATTGTGCCTTGGCTATTTTTTTATTATTCTTTTTGCTGCTTGCCCTATTTTAGCCACAACATTTGTTGATTTCTTAACATGTTTTTCCTCTCTTTATTTTTGCCTCCCTTCTTTGATTTGTTCTATTATTACCTTGTCCATAATTTTCTTCTATAAGGGGTGCAATCAAAATAACACGTACCGTAACAAGTGTAATGTTTGTTTGGTTTTTTCATGTTTTAAAGTTGTAATTTAATTTGATGTTGAAATTGTAAAAAAAAATTGTTTATATAGTTTTATTTTTAATATATCATGGGAACATGTGAAATAATTTGAACTTAATCCAATGAATAATTAACAAAAACACTCATTAAGCATTATAACACTTGTTTTTAAACAATAAAAGGACTTGTAAATGGATTTCAATTTTTTTGAAAATGACATTTTTTGGCAAATGTTTTATTTGAATCTTAATAAAGTAGTATGAAGAATTTTTTTAAAAATTTAAAAGACTTTTCTGAAGACTTTTTCAAAATATTCCAAGAATATTTCCCCAAAAGCAATCGCAAAAGCAATAAAAAAGTAAGCAGGTGTGGCTTGTGTTATCCCATTTGCATTTTAAAATAGTTAAGAATTCATTAGATGTTGTAATGTGTGATTATGAATAATCTATTAATGGCTCTCTACCTATTGTTTGTTTTATAGGCAATTGGGCCAATGAAAGAAGGTTGTGGAAATTCATTGTTTTAGGTGAGGTTTGTCGAAGTTTCAATTTGCTAGAGATGATAACTTGGATGAAATTTAAATTTATTTCATATTTTTCAACCATTTGTCACAATAGGGTTGTGAAGCATTTCCACATAATATCGATGTTCAGTTCCTTTCAGTAGTAATTAATGATTGATTTTACAACTATTTTTGTTGTATTAGAGACTTCCAATCCTTCAGCAGCCCTAGGTGCATGGGTGAAAGCATGGTTAGGTGGTTCAAAAGTTGTGTTTGAAAATCCATAATCTATCACTAGCGATTTTTTTGCAGTTTTAACCATTATCAAACACAAATCTTATAATTATCCCCTATGTTTTTAATAAGCCAACCTATGAGTGTCTTTAAACATGTGATTGATAAAAAAATCCATGCAAAAGATTAAAATTTTTAATGAGAAATAAACTCTCAAGGATAAAAGTTTATAACAATCACATCATTTCAAAACTTTAAAAAATTAAAAATATATATATTTAGAAAGTTTCAATGCACTTCACTAATAAATTTTTCATTTGATGATGTTTTATTTTTTAATTTTTATTTTGACATTACCTTAATATATTTTTTGAATCCATTTTTTTCTTTTTTTGTGTGACAAATGTAGTGTTATCATTTCAAAAGTCCATTATAAGTCCATAATCTTTTAAAAATTTATTCAAATCTTTTATGACGATTCCCATTAAAGTCTATGATAACATGAATAATTAAAAATTGATAATGATATTTTGGAGTATGGTTTTAAATTTTATGTTCGTACATAATTCAGAAAAATTACAAGTGTGATAGTCCAAACTAACCACCTATTCATGCTTTCACTGACATGCATTTGAACCAATACCATTAGGAATACCCTGGTACTTCGTGCTTGAATGGTGTTGGTTTTGTTTGAGTGAATTTTGCTACTTTCATCTTTAGCTATTGTAATGTTATTAAAAGCCCACATTTTTGCATTGTTATAATCCATCCAACCATTACTACATATTCCTCTTCTATTAACACATTAGTAGGCCCCATTTTTTTGGACCTTGTTTTCCCATTTAGATGGTCAGAAAGGGAAGTGAGCGAGATGTTCCAAGATTGATTTGCCTTTCTTAATGAATGTATCCCTTTTTTAATAATTTCCATAACTTCTTCTAATGCATGATTAGTCCATTTACTTCTTTTGGTTGTTTGTGGGATTCAATTGATTATTTGTGGTGTATGCTTCGTTTCTGGTGTAGGTTTGGGGGGGGGGTTATAATCTCCTTGTCTAATGTTGCTTGGTCCAACACATTGCTCCATTGCTTATGAGGCACATGTATAGTCATGATGGTTTAGCTCCCCTTGCACTAAAAATTTATCATGTGACAAATTAATAATGAAAATCATGTGAAGTTCGTTCATTGATAAGTTCAAACATTTTACACATGAAAATTATGCTTTAAAAACATGTTTCACACACGAATAAATGTGTTGACAGATAAAATACAAACCTGTGAATGAATGAATGTTACACGAATTTTACATCTTCTTATAAATATGTGTGTCAAATGTGTTTTCAATGCATGATATTAATGTGTGAAATGTACAAATTATGAATGAATGTATTTTGTATGATTTTCGTTTCTAAGTTGTGAAATGTTAAGTTTGTGATGTGGTTCAAGCCTCCAACAAGTAGGGAATGTGCTTTGGGCCCATTAGAGGTACACCCTTGTGATTCTTATAAAAAAACCAACAAATAATTTTTTTTGCAAATATGGATAGGCCTTAAGAACATAAGATTTCAATTTTGAAGTTGAAATGATAAGAACATGAAAATATGAAAAATCCCCCCACTCTAAGTTGATGGCAATTTCATTCATGTAAGCTGTTGGAATGAATTGCAAGTGTGGTTCATGTGAGTTAATGAAGATTTGCCCCTTTGGTCTAATTGCTTTATAACTTGTGTGGGTAGGTTTTTGGATCTAGTGGTAATAATATTTTTTGTTGTTGGAACCTTTGGTTGTAAAATCTATCCATGATTTTAACCCTTCCATCATTTTTCAGATCTAAATTTTGCAGATTTGCCATTTTTTTCTTGGTTCTATTTGTTTCACTTTGACAATTGGGATCTGATATGTGTGCTTGAAATCTACCCCTATTCTTTTAGATCCCTCTCCTTGTGATACTTGTTCTACTTTCACACTTGGAAACCCATCATAAATTTGAAGGTTTGTTCCCACTTTTTTAGATCCCTTTCCTTGTTCTTGTTTTATTGTCATATAAAAAATCTAAATTAATTTCTGCAACTTTGCCTCCTTCACAGATCCTTTTCCTTGTTCTACTTAAACACTTGCAACTTGATCTTTTATTATATTTCTCAAACCTATTGTAGCAAGAATGAAGAGCTTTATGTTGAACTAAAGTTCTTTTTCTATGCTTTTTGATAGGAGGACATACTTAAATAATTGAAATGCTTGGGAAAAGATATGAAAAAGCAACTCTACCAATGCTTGTTATGTGTCCTTGTTGTTTTGGAGGGAAATGGAATGTGTTTTGAACACATAATCAAAGTGTGCCTTTCTAGATCCTTCACATACTGTCGATTAGTTGGGTCCAAAGATCATATCATGTTTAAGGTTAATTGTTTGAAGCTTCAATAACTTTTAAGCAACTATTTGCATTGGAATTGGTCAATTTTTTGCACATTAATTCACTATTGCATGCCTTCCTAACGGTGCATTGTCTCAAGATTTTTCCTAAACCCAAATGTGCAATTTTATGTGTAGGGACTTTTCCTTATGAAAAGTCAAAACAATCCCCATAAAATCCTTCCTTTACCCTTGCCCCCATTATTTAAAAGAAAATGTACATAAGAACCTCTATAACGAAACAATTGTCATTTCTTTTGGTCAAGTATTTACTCTTAAATTGGGCGATAGTTGTTCTATAACCAAACGCTCATTTGGCCAAATGGTCTAAGAGTTTTCAAGATTGGATCTAAAACACTTTATAAACAAACCAAATGCTCACATTTTGTTTGGACAAAGAATATATCTTAATGGCCACCAAATTCCATATGACCAAACATTGTCTTCACTTTGAACTTGGATTTTTTCCACAAATGGGCAGGAAACACCCTATAACCAAACATGTGGAATTTTAATCTGCCCAAATTCCCCCATGCTACTGTTCAATTTTGCGTAATAAAGTGTGACAGTTTACACCCCATCACCAAACCTAACACATGCAATTGTGGGACAACCTTTTTTGGCCCTTTTCCCTACCCACACGTATAACCAAACATAAAACCTTTATTTCTGGTTAGATGCTCAAACACTAAATTATTAGACCGTGCGTTCAGCCATAAGTCACTTTTTGAACAGTGGGCAAGACCATGGGTGTACTTTCAAGGGCTGCTCCTCTATACAGAATAGGTGTTCGATTATAGAGAATCGTTTGGTTATGGGCATGCCTACCTTAGTGCAGCCTGGATTGAAGGGACTGGTGAGTCGTCTCTCTCAAACTGGAGTTCGAAACCTCTTTCTTGAGCTGGCTCCATGCTCAGAAGAGAGATCTCTTGGTGACAATGGAGTTCTTAGCAAAAAGACTTCCTCTTTGCCATTATGGCTGGAGTATCTCTGGGATGGTGCCAAACTTATTCTGAGAAAGAACCACCTTTGCCACTGCTACCATCACCGCTTCCACCTGCACCTGAACTTCTTAGCACAAAGGGCTTTCTTGTTTCTTCTGCAGAATGGTCTGTTGATGAGCGCTCCACGGCCCTCAGAGAGAGAAAGAGAGAGAGAGAGAGAGGTCTCAACAGTGTTTTGCGGGTATTATTGGTTTGCAACCTTTGCAGAACAGATGCATTCCTGCATTTTGACATGCTAGTTTCTTCTTACTTTTTGCAACTCATTGTTATGATTTTTGTCACTGTGTTTAGTTCGCTTATCGGTGCTTTATGTTGGTTAAAACAGGGGAGCTTCTACTATAGGTACAAGAGGAGAGTATGGTTTTCTGGGCACACCTTTTGATGAGCATCTGTCTGTCAAAGAAGATGTTATGGCTGATGAGCAGCCCCTTGCTAGAAAGATAGAGCAGCTTGCAGGAATTGACAGAGAATTGCAGAGGGACTGTCTCCAGGAAGTCCTGACTAGGCTAGGGTACGGGGCTGGAATTCCTTTTTGTACATCATAAATTTAATGTATCTATATCAACAGCCAATGCACACCAGATTTCTGTCTCGATGAAACTTCCATTTCACTGTTGAATGTAATTGAGCATTAGAAGTCTTCCACTTCCCAAGAAGTATGTCAAATATCTCATCAGTTCTTAACCACTTTGGGTGTCACTATTTCTCATCCTTCTTAGACTGTAATCCTTTGAGCCCCCGTTCTTTCGTTTGCTGCTGGATAGAAACACTGCCCTCAACATTAGGTCCTCAAAGCTGTGATTTCAACACAAAGAATGCCATATTGTTGCTAGTTGCTAATACTAGCAATGGTCTATGTCATTTGTTCATTTGACGTTGTTGTAATTCTACAAAAGAAACCTCTTACACTTTCTGAGCTTTTGCAGCATCCAAGAATTGAGGAGCTTAACATTGTACACCATCCTGGGCCTCTCCAGGAACACTGCTGTTTGCTCACATGTACCTTGGCTTCCATAGCTGGAGAATCAAAGAAGCCTCAGAGATTGGACCTTTGAGTTTATTCATCACCTACTCCTCAACCATAAGTGCTCATGGGGGAACCAGACCCTAGAGCTTGAACTTCAACTCCTGACCTTGAGCACATGCAGAAGCATCAGGTTCTGGAGCTTGAGGACTTTTTGGAATATTTCTAGAGCTCAATGACATGGAACATCAAGACACAGCTGGAATTCCTGTGGGATCATTAGATTCCAAAATCTTGTTTGAGTTTGTGACAATGTTCTACTGCGGAGTGTCCATCCATGTCAGGTGTTGTTTTCTCTTCAGTTTGGAATTTCTTACAGTAGTTTTTGTGCTTCCCAATAAGCTTGATGTGCTAATCCCCAAATGTAGAACCAGTGTCTGCTTCCTGTTTGTTGTGTAGCAATGGAAATTGAGAGCAGTTGGATTGGCATCTTCACCTGGCTCTCCTGATCTAGCAACTGTTGGTCAGCTGGAATCTCATGCATAAGTGAACAAGGAAGGAAATGAAACATGCTGTTGTTGACTGCCATTGGAGAACTGAACTTTCACAATCAACTGATGAAAAGGCAAGTGCTTTGAAGGGAACTCCTTGCTTTAGACCTTGTACTCGGACACATTGAAATTTGCGTTCCATTGTGTTTATATATTGCCAGAAATGTGTCCTCAAAAACACCCTAATGGAATGCACATTGTCCTCATCTGTGCATTGAGCCTTGGAATTGTGCTATGCCACTTTTTCTAACACCTGAGACTTGTCTGATTTGGTGAGAAAGCTAGGGCTACTCCTTGGGACTCTGGGGATTTGCAATGTTGTTGCAACAAGCATTTGATGGGGATAGGACGATTGTCAGGTTGAGGGAGATGTGTAAGTAGCAATCACTGGCTATAGCCCTAATTTCATGGTAGGAGACTTTCCAAGTTTCAGGTTCACAGCGACAGTTTCAGGTTCATGAAGTGAGATGGGTCCCTCGGATGTGATTGACAACAACATTGTGGACCACCTCAAGGCCACAGAATTGCCATGGTTGAGGTCAGAAGCTCTTGTGTGCCCTCCATGCTCTTTGTAAGATAGTTGTATCTTACAATTTGGCTGAGCCTGTTGGTGGTGACTATTAGCATGAAGTTGATCCAGGGTAGTTAGTGTCCTAGTAATTATGTGAGGGCAGCACCCTTCTTATGTAATGAAATCCTTACTAGGAGGATGGAACATACTGTAGTTATGACAAAATCTCTCTTTATCAAATTGTGTTTGACTGACCAATCTTCCAAGGTGGTATGTGTTGCATACTCAAATAATAAGGTTTATAATTTCAGTTGGAGATTTGACTGTCTTTGGCTAATCTTCATTGATCTAGTTTTATCTTATATGCATGGGCAGATACTGAGCAATGAGGCTGTTACTGGAGGGAGTAGCAAAAATGCAACCCATTCTCACCACAAAACCAGCTCCATTGCTTTTGAAGAGCAGCTCTGATTGAGCTCTGATGAACTAGATGATGGTATTGCCTCACCTTTGGACTTAACTAGCAAGAGAGTGGCCATTACTTTTCTTTCAAAATTTCCCCTATTGAAAAGCATAAATTTTCCTTAAATTCACTTGTATTCCTTTGATAATTTGGATGTCTATGTATTTGCTAGCTTGTTTTTAGGGCTTTTATTTTGTGATGTGTTGCTTAGCTTGAGAAAAATTCCAGGAGCACAGTGATTGGACAAACAACAACAGTGAGGTGTAGGTTTCCTGTGCTTCCACTCATATGCTTGCTGTTTGATGATGATAGAAGCTTGGGTTGTATTGATTAATGCAATCAATCCCTGAGATCAATACATTGAAGAACAAAGCAAATTTACATACCCAAACCTTCAAGCCTTATGAATATGGGAATTGGCATGCCTTTATTTTTTTCTGAGAACTATGAACTTGTAACTACAAACAATTGAAGGGTTATGCCTCTCTTGTGGCTCTTTCTCATTTGTTCAAGAATGCCAAATTAGTTTCAACCTCCTCAGCTTTATTTTTTCGGAGGATGATTTGTAAACCATGCAGGAATTTTTAGGTTCAGATGTTTAACACTAAGGTGCTAATTCCGCAGTCCAAAATCCCCTTATGTTGGTGCTGATCTGAAAGCAGAGATATCCCAAGAAGATGTTTTGATTCTGGAACCAACAGCAGAGAAGAACTTTGTGACTGAAGGGGGGAACAATGTCTCCAATGCATGCAGCAATCAAAGGTTGAAGATGGGTGGGCCTGACAAATATTGCTGGGGGAACCCACCATGCTTTTTTCAGGCAATGTTTGAGGGCTATTGTGATTGAAGTTGCAACTTTCTTCTGCTGTCTATACATTGTGTTGCATTCTTTGTCATGTGGGTCATTGTAAGTGATCACAATGTGAAGGCTACTCTCATCCTATGACTGGTAAGCATTTAGATCTTAGCTTGGGTTCATTTGTGGCAAGGTCACATATCCGGTTCTCTTCTTAAATATGTTTTGCTTGAATCTTATGCACCATCAAATTTAGCACATCCAAATTCCCACTATCTAGGACTGGTGTTTTTTCTAGGATTTTTTTGTGTAGTTTAAGTGGTGATCATCCATAGGAAGATGCAGAAAAAGTGGCAATCATCCCAAGAAAGATTTACCCAGATCTGGCCATAAATCAAATATGTAGGACAAATCTTCAATTATTCTTCAATATTTCTGACTATTTACTGAAAACAAACGTAGGAATCTGGTGGCTTTTTACTTATTTTTTTCCCCCACCTTCCGATGATTGAAATAAAAAAAGTAACGTCATTTTCAAAAATTTCTGTTGCAGGACTGTCCAGGGTTGCGCATGCATGTTTCAAATGGCAGTTATTGGAATACTACTCCTTTGTAACACCAATATTGGATTCTAAGGAAATCAAGTGGGGGAAAGAAAAAACCAAGCCTGCAGCAAATAAGGCACGCCCTGCTTCTTGAAAGGAATGTAACAAATTTGTGGCATACATTCTGGAAGC
>Ga0116231_10008740_pt1 | contig 17575 bp, 16 predicted proteins | sample S1TSphgellanicum_2_FD_89695 | JGI IMG/M metagenome (GOLD analysis project Ga0116231, IMG submission 89695) | Host-associated microbial communities from peat moss isolated from Minnesota, USA - S1T2_Fd - Sphagnum magellanicum MG | ecosystem: Host-associated > Plants > Peat moss > Unclassified...
TCTTCATGTGCAGATTTGTTGTCACGTGCCTATGTCACTTCATCAAATGTGGCCAAGGCTTTAGTAACAAGCCTCTAGATTTGAACTTGTGCATCAAGTGTAGGTGGATCAACTTGAACATGTTGGAGATTCATGGATTTTTTCATCCAAAAATATTGGATTTAATATCTTTGCAACAATTTTTTTGCATGAAAATGTCAAATGTCACGAATTACTCAAAATTATGAAACAAATTGATGTTCATTAATATTTTAAATAGGTTTCAAACTACTTCACAAACAAATGAAAACATACATTTTATGAACGATTTTTGTTTAAGACTACCACTAATGGATAACACATTACCACATTTATTTTACACAAACCTTAAAACCAATGCCCATAATAAACATGTATATGATAAAACACTTCGTCAAACATTTAAGTTTCTTGCAAAAGATATTCATTCTGAAACATGTCTTTCTCATTTCAAATTGTCCATGTTAACATCTCACATTAGCAGCCTCCATCATGAATTGTTGCTTAAAAAAATGTTAGTTGAATTATGTGTTGGCAATTACGCAACATCAAATGGTCTTGTCAATGGTGTAAATGGCACCTTTCAAGATTATATAGAAAATAATCCAAAACCATTGATTTGGATACATTTCCATAATCCACAAATTTGAATAAATACACGAATCTAAAACTTTCACATTTATGAACAATTCCCTACAATTGATAAGAAATGTACACCAATTGAACAAAATTTGCAAAAATACAAATATGTAGTAATCATTCTCATATCATCACAAGAATTCAATCTCCTATCCAATTAATTGCAACACACATTATTTATAAGCATAAGGTTTAACTTTTGATTGTCTTGCATTTGATTTAAGTGGCGTAACAAAACATGGTTTAACATATACTACATTATCTTGAGTCCGTTCTAAAGAATATTTATACATACTTTTTCCATTATCAAACAAGAATTCAAAGTAAAAACTTTAGTACAAGAAGAAATGCATTGTTTAAAAACAATTGCACAATATGAAAAAACAATTATTTCTTTAAAATTCTATCATAAAGAACTTATTATCATACAATTTTTAAATATTCAAAATTTAAAATTACACTTTCAAAACATTCTTAATGATCCAAATCTATTTGCATCACATATTCTTGGCTTAAATGAAACAAAAATACAAAATATTGAAAGACATCAAGAAATTTATAACATTATTTTAAATAAATTCAAAATTCTTTCATGTTATGACCAGCATGGCACAATGATACTCTATGATACAAATATGTTCTTCTCACATACACTTTCAAAAACACATTCAAGTGTTAAATTTCTCATTGTTTTTTTTCAATGAAAACACACAACAAGCTTTATACATAATTGCAATTTACAAACCACCACAAATGAATGCAATTTTTTTCATTTCCATTTTAGAAAACATAATTACAAAAATTCCTACAAACTTTCCAACCATAATAATTGGAGATTTTAACATAAACATGTTGACAAATAAAATTGAATCAATAACATTACAAAAATACATGAATACCCATGGTTTCCATATTACATTTATAGCAAGCACAACATCTAATAATACAAAAATTGACCATATATGGACTAATGCCCCAACTCAACAATGTCATAGTGAATCAACACAAGCTTATTGGAAATATCATAACCCCATATACCTTGCATTCAAATTACCTAACGATATTTTTCAATTTATTATACCATGCATTAATGAACTTACTTCGAACAAAAAATAAAATCTAATCCAATCCAAATTATATTACAATTTTTGTTGACTATTTTAACAAATTTTTAGTGACTTCTAATAGTTCAATGATATAAAAATATATGTGCATGTATCCTCAACATATATTAACACATGAAATTATTATTATTTTACTACAACACCAAATTGTCAAAAAACAAATTACATATTACACTTTTCTATTATATATATATATATTTTTTCTTGACATTCAAAAAATCCCTAAATTATCTTTTTGGCTTTTCATCATATCAGTTCATAAATCACCAACTAATTTTAAAGGTCAACATCTTCCATTCAATCATGTCATTAAAAAAAGTGAAAATTTTGGATATAATCCAAATATTTCACATAATGCTCATGATTAATCACATAATTTACATTCTGGATTACAACACTACACACCAAACACCATTCAATGAATGGATGCTAAAACGTAATTATTCTTCAAAAACAAAAAAAAATCCTCAATTTTTTTTCCCATCCATTATTCAATTCATTGTCATCAAAAGGTTTTCATAAATATCAAGTTCCTTTTCCATTGTTTTGAATCTTTCTATTGGCAGGGCCTGCATGTCACTTGACACTTTGTTGTTGTTGCCTCAAGCGTTGCTTTTCAATTTGTACTTGGCCAAAATATATTTTTTGCTATAGAATTGTACACAACATTTCCATGCCTTTGGCATTAAAAAGTTGTTGTCCTTGTAAAGATTTGAAACGTGATTTCCTATGACTTGATATTTGTAGAAGTTTCTCCCAAACAAAAGACAACCTTGAAGTCTAAGTTCCGGAATCAATGTATTTGGGTAGCTTAATCTTCAAGGTTTCAAGGTCTATGTTCTGGGACCAATTCTTTAGCATAGCCTCAAATTTTCTCTTTCATACCAAGATTGATTGCCAATCGAGCATTTCAATTAGGAATTTGTCAATTCCATAAACAAGAGATTGAGTCTTCCATGTTGTCGGTTTTTTTCCGGTTCCAAACTTTTTTTTGGTGAAATTTTGTGAAATTTTTTTTGGGACAAATGTGTTTTCTCAACAAAAAAAATTGCCACTTTTGCAATATCACAAACTTGAAAACAAAAACACTGGGTACAAGTCAAATAACAAGACAAGAAAAAATGAAAGATGTATTGAAATGGAGTATATGTTTTGTTAGCATATATTAAAGTTATCCATAAAGTCACTCTCTCTTTCACCCCCTATCCCCATTTTCAGTGGTATCCGCAAAGTAAGGAAATTTTATTGAATCTTAGTATGAAATGTTGAAACTCAGCATTTGATGCACAAGGTTCGAGAGTAATTATATTAGTTGTATAGGTGGAGCAGTGAAAATATATGTAGTAGCAGTGGAGGTGCTCAGGGAAAAGGAAAAAGGGGATGAAACTCATAACACTATCAAAATTGGTGAAAAAACTAGTTTGGGCCCCAGTTATTTCGTTTTGTAAAATTTCATTCTCAACTACGCATTTGATGGCCTATTATGCCAAAACTGGCCATTCTCACCCCCTAGTCGCCTGACTTTACAGATAACTTTATTGCATATGTTTTGTTAGCATAATTATATGCAACTTTTCTCTGTAATACTCTTGAGAGCTTGATGATTGTCAATGAGTTTTTTTTATATGCGACATCGTGCAAAGCAACAATGATTGTTTAACCCAAGCTACTTGTGACTGACTATTCATGAAATTTGTGTAAGACCCATTATAAAAAGAAAAATGTTTCTGTACTCTAGCTTATACCTTAGTGGTTGAAGCAGTGTTCATTTTGTTTAAAACAAGGCGTGTGTCACACTATGGCCTTGCCATTTACATGAAAACGTATCTTAATGCAAAAGAAGAATTATGGAAATTCAAATATTTCACCATGTAAAAATATAATCTTCAAAAAATCCTCTAAAAGAAACCAAAATGCTTCAAGATAGTATTACTCTAACTAATCTCAAGTTTCAACACAAGCCAAAATATCATCTTTCAAAAATCCTCATATAAAAATAGACCTATTACCTAGGGGCCAAAATCCATTAAGCTATTATACTCTATAATGAATCTAAACACAATATCCTTGCTTTGGTACACAAGGCCAACAAAGAGTGCCAGGATGGTTCCCAATAGTGCAACACTAGAGAATAAATGGCAAACCCTCTCTCTCCAAATAAAACCTAAATAATGACATGTTTCAAAAATGAATGCAATGCTTTGGCCAGCTACTGGCACAGAAAGCTTAGCCATCCATAAATATTAAATCCACAAGTACACTCTCTAAAGCAATGACAAAAACCTTTTTCCATGATTGAAATTTGGAACATGACAAAAATATATAGTGGAAAATTTCAAAATGATGTGATTTTGGTGTAGGAGGCTTTATAATATTTTTTAATTATTTTGGGAAGTCAAACATCTCAACAATATCTTCAGCTTATGATGTTTTAAGTTTTTATCTCTTAGATATTTCAATAAGGAATCATACACATTGCACCTCTTAAGATGCTTTCACTTTCAGATTATTGCCTGCTTGTGCAAATCATGCATATTCATGGAACCTACATAAGAATGTAAAACAAGAAGTGAGGATTCAAATTTCCAAAACATATATGGGGTAAAGAATAATGTTGTATCGTGGTTGGTGGCTCCATAAAAATGTCATTGTCTTTTATATATATATGTGTGTGAGTTGGTTCTAGAAATTTCTTGGCTTTTAATCATCAAAAACTCATGATTGCTTTGATTGTGGATTATTGTTGTTAAAAGGACCACATTAAAATTTGGACATCTTTTGAGTTCATGTGCTTGTTGTTCATTGTCCATGCATACATTTGTTGTTGAAAATATTTGCATGCAATTGTTGCAAATATTTATCATTCATGACCCAGTGTCTATTTTGCCTAACTCTAATTTAGTCTCCCTCCACAACCTTTTTGTATTCTTGCAAGGCCAGAGGGTGCTGAAGTCCCAACAAACTAAAGTTGGGAAGACTTTGAATCAAGCAAAGGGACTAGCTAAAAGTGAATTAAAAAATACCTCTATGACAAGAGAGGGGAGAGCGGTGAAAGATTTGATGAAACATGCACTCATATCATGCTTTGACATAGGTTCCCTACAGGGAAGGCTATCTAAGGGACCCCAATTGAATGAAAGAGGAGGGGGAATTGTGTGAATTTCTTTTCTCAGTTTTTTTGAGCGAACTCACAATTCAATGTACAATAGCTATTTATAAACAAGGTTTTTGCATATTACTTGTGCACATTGTTTTAGCAAACAAATATTAACATACATGGTCAAATGTAACCTATCTATTCTTATGAAATGGGGCCTAGCATCCCAGGAGCCTGTAAATGCATGCATGTTCTAGTCACATAGCCTAAAGATACTTATCTAAATGCCCATACAACTTTTCAAAATTTTGGCCTTCAAGTAATTTTCAAAACTAACTGAATATTTTTGAACTTAGCCTTGGTATTTCAACATCCCAGGATCACACCCCAAAAGAAAGTCTGCCAAATTTAGGCAGGTTCCTAATGTTAAGTCAAGTTTGTTTTTAGCCAAATTCTCCATTGTTTTGAGATTTTCCTAATAACTTGTTACCATTAATGTTAATCCTTTTTGGGATGATTGCCACTAATGCTCCATCACCAAAATCAAAAAGAAGAAAGTTAATGACCAAGCATTGAACCAGGGTTTCTTTAGAGGACTTTGAGATGTAGCCAAAATGGGGATCACCCAAGAAATAATTTAGCCAAATTTGGCTGCATACTAAATATGAAAGTAGAAAATATATATAATTCTTCTAATTCTTAGCAACCTACTAGAACCTATCATAAAAATCTAGCAATTTGGAATTTTTTTTCTTTGAAATCTTGCGAATTTGGGTCATGTTTTCCAAGAAAATCCTTTGCCTAAGTCAAAATTCACATTTTTCAAGTCAAAATTCAGCAAAAAATTCCTACTAAAAAATTGTTGCATTGAAGTGAATCAACGAAAAAAAAAAGCACAAATAATGTGCTAGAACCTTGTCTATAAATAGTTATTACACATTGATTGTTAGTTCATCAAATTCAATAGCTCCATTGGCATGAAAACAATTTTATTGTGCCGATTCATAACCTTATTTTGCTAAACATTGAAAAGAATGGTCCCTTTCTAGCATTTCCATTGGTCTTCTAAAATTCTCAGAAACCTATCAAACCATATTTCACATTCAATGAGTTCACTCAAGATACATAAGAAAAAAATTCAAACCATAAAATCTAGCAATTTCATTCCTCATAACATTATTTTCTACACACAAAAGCTTATTCAACACCTTCTATTATTAGTACACTAAAGGTGCATCCACACTTGATGTTAGACCATTGTTGTGTAAATGCTACAAAAGTGGGAAAATACATCATCTACACCTAGTGGCAAAGTTCCAAAAAAAAATGATGCGGCATTTAAGTATGATTTGATTTTTACAAAAAATGAATTACAAGAGGGATGTTAAATTGGGGAGCCAAAAAAATGACTAGATACTTTGAACAATGGTAGTTACAAATTGGAAAAAAATGTCAATCATTGTCTCATGGGTGATTATGTTTGCACAATCAAGAATTTTATATTTTTATAATTGTAACTTCAAGGTCCATCAATGACCTATTGAATTACATAAGGAGGTGCTCAAGTTGTAAAGGGAATTAATTATGTGCATTTGTGAGCCCTACATGTTGAGGCTGAAATGAAAAATCAACATCATCTAATTGCACATAAAGGTGTTGAAAGGTGAAAATGAACACTATAAATCATAAGGCATCAAAATACCATGAACAATACATAGAAAAAGTTAAAAGAATAAATGTTATAATAGGAAAGGGAATTCAAGGACACAAGTGCAATGATTGAATACATGGAATAACAATTCAGCAAGGAGGTTGATGCAGAAAAATGCACCAATCTTGCCAAAATGGTTGTTGAAACCATTACCATTGACCAACATGTAAGCTCCAAAAAGTTGAAGAATTAGTAGCTTGATTGGATCATTAATTGGATGGATTCATTCACAAATTCAATATGACCTTTTGATGGGTCATTACCAAATTGGAAGGCTTGAAGTTATGAATGGAAAAAGAAAACACACCCACTACTAAAGAATTGAACACCTTGCATTAATTTGAATTGTAGGAAGCTTGTGTCACATTGGGCGACTTTAACCAAAGCCGATTACATTCTTATAATGAATTGTTAGAGGAAAACATTTTTTGCAATTTTGAACTAATGTTGGTAAAGAACAACACACAAATTTTCCAATATCATGAAATTTCAATAGAATTTGTGCAAAATTCGTAAAATGATATGTCCATGCAAAATTTGTGGACTTCAAAGTGTAAAAATGACATTATGTATATATATATGATATGTCTTTTCTACTTATGATGTTTTGATGTGAAGTAGGTTCAATTTACATTTTAATTAAATCTGTGCAATTATTGTGGTGTAATTTTGCATAAAACTATGTAACTTTTGTGTATTAAACATGAATATTCATGTACGTTATTCGAAAACAATGTTTCAATTAAATATTTAAGATATTGAATATTTACAAATATCGTTTTCATTAACCATATCATGGAATTCATGCAATTTTTATATGAACTTATGAAAACCAAATTTCACACAAAATTTGCATGAACTTATGAAGCATTGTAAGTTTGTGATGAAAGGGAAGAAGAATAAAGGTGAAACATACAAAGAACACTAGGCAAGTTCGAAGATCAAAGTAAAAAAATTCATTAACCAAGCCTTTGAAATGTATTGATAGGATGAACAATTCTATCAATTTCACATTACTGGTTATCAAATATATTTCCCCAATTTGAAGATTGATTTCTTTTAATTAAGCTTCAACGACCTTAATGAAAAAGCTAATGACATTTCAATGAGGATTCAATGCAATCTACAACAAAGATAAACCTTGAATTTATTAGTTTTTCTTCAAAAATATATTGAAACCTTGATTAAAAGCCTAATCAATGTACCTTTTTCAATTATCTAATTAATGAGGTAGTTGCCATCACCCAAGCAATTGCTATCAAAATAATTGCAATATCTCCCATTCTGACTATCAAAGTTGTTACATAAATAAAAAATAAAGCTTTTGTAATAGTAAAATCTCCCACCTATGGATTAGTTAGTTAGTTTCTTGAGTGAGAATTATGGGGATGTAATTTGAAATAGGAGGGAGGATGTTAAAAACCAAAATTAAATTTTTTAAAATTTGGGCCTTTAATAGCTATAGACCTAATGAATTGGAAACTTTTAGAAAACTTAACCTTGACATTGTAGTAGTTGTAAGACAATGACTTCAAGAAAATCATTAACAAGACCAACACTAAGTATTTGAACATTCTTTTGGTTGACATTGGCCTTACCAAACTCTTTTAGTAGGTTTTTAAACATGTGAATACTTCCTTTCAAAGATTATTTAAAATGGCATGGATTGTTGCTCTTCTTTTTTTCAGATTTTGATTACCCATTAGAAAGGACAAGGTTTTTTTTTAACTTTTAAAAAAATAATTTCAATTTTCTTTGTAGAAGTTGATTGTCAAATTAAACCTATAATTTACAATTAAAAGACTTTTGCAAAAAAAATTAAAAATTAAAAATTAAAAGCAATTGAATGAATTCTTCCCAAAGATTAATTTACAAAACAATCAATTAACAACTTACTGATTCAATTTAAATGATCCTTATAATAGATGCCATTCAACTATTTTTCTTAGTAATCTTACAACATTTCTTTTTGTGTCATAATTCATTGATCTTTATTATCAAATTATGTTTGATAAAAGTAAGATGGAATGATAGGTATAAAAATATGAAATTGTTGCAAAATTATTTTGATGGTTTAAAGTAATGATTTTGCAAGGGTTTTATAAAATCTTTAATGAAAGATTTCTTGTTGTACATACCAATCTAATTGTGAAACTTAAATAGGAATTGTTTGTTATCAACAACCTTGAAAAGGTTGTCGAAAATTTATTGATGATTGGTGAAGCCAATGTGCCACACATCAACTTCCTTCATGACTTTGTTGCCCACGAAATTTTTACAAGATGGTGGCTATTAATTGTTCATGTGTGGGCAACAAATTTAGTATTATCCACTTGAGCTTCCTTGTTGTTGATCCCCTCCCGCCTTTTGGATCTAATCAAGTTTTTAGAGAACATCATATGTTTGTTTCCTCCTCCTTGTCCACCAAAAGATTTCTTATTCAACACCCATAAGTCCATGCCTTTTATTAACACCACTGCAATAAGACTAGCAAAAGTGATAACAAATAAAATTTCTCTTTCTCTTTCTCTTTCCCAACAAACAAAATTTTCTTATTCAACATGAAAAACCTCAACCACTACAAACTAAAACTCCCAAACAACAAAATATCTAAATTGATCTCATTTTAGTAGGTAACTATAAAGGCTTTTACCTTTCCTTGACAACAAAATTGCCATTGTGCTCACATTAACCCATTATAGATGTAAATAGACAACAATGATATAAAGCGAACACATGAACGTGAGGCTATGAACATGAGCATGTGAACATGAATGAATATATTTGGAATATTTTGATGATGGGGACCAAATATTCTTAAAAATCCCTATGCCATGTAAGAATGACATGGAAAATATTTTTCCACATGTACATGGATGAAAGTCACAAAATGGATGAAAATTTTGGATGAAAGATGATCAATGAACTTTTTAGGTGACAAATACAAGTAGACAAATTATTTGGATGAAAAATTCGACATGTTGAAATGTATGAACACTACAAGAAATCACAAATTTTTTGATTGGGAATTTTGGTAAAAAAAACCTTCCATATGGTTTTTTTGCCCCCATATCCAACTTGACGGAAGTGCCATTTTGGACAACCGTTTTGACTAGGTCTTTTTTGTTGGTTTTTTTTACTGAATTTCTTTACTAGGTTTTTTTTATTGAACCATTGTGATAATAATATAATTTGGGAAAAGACCCAAAAAATATTAATTAACTAATTACCCTACCTACCTAATTAATAAACCTAATAATTAATGCCAAAATTTGATTTAACAACATTTGATCTAGTTTTTTGCCTTTGAAAAATTCCACAGGAACCTATCCATCCTCATTGAAATGATGAGAAATAAAAGCCTTACTCGAAGACAAAGCAATAACCAAAGTTGTAACAATTGGCATGTGACAAACCTTGTTTGCAACCATGTTCTTTGTTTCCTAAAAGGATTATCTACACTTTGCTACCTACAACTAGATGGGAATGGGTGCCCAAGTGGATTGCGGCTCTTGAAAGATTTGGAAACTTGTGAAAAACATAATACATCCCTGCAACTATAAGTTTGCAGACAAGTGGGCGAAAAATTGTAAAACTTATAGCTAATGGTACAAATAGGGGATTTCACAAAACATTGCCCAAATATTGGAAGCTATGAACTATCACCACTCCAACTAATTTCATTGCATGCAAAAGAATGTTGAAACAAAGGAGAAGAATCATTTAGACCACACAAATGTCCAAGGCATTTTGTCGTTCTAAAGCCCAATGCGAATGAATTCTTGATGTTACCAATTTGTAACTTACACCAAACATGACCATCATACTTTTTATCCATACCTTGCAATTTTTCAAAATGTCTCGATGGATGATGAATAAAAAAGAAGTTCAAATAATATGTCACCATTAAATTTTGTGGGAAGACAATTCACAAACTAAATTGTGATGGCCTCATAGTCAAAGGACTTTAATTCAAAAAAAGTGTGCGGAGTCAAAGACGTTGCCTTTAGTGAATCAATAATGTTGGGGAACACAATTGCTTACAACACTTCCATTTATAAAGGCTATTCTTCGTCAACTCACAAATTCACGAAAATAGGGACAATAACATCAAGAAGGGAAGGGCTATCTTCTCAAAAGAATCAAAGGTTGATAAACAATGATTCCACAATTGGGACAAAAAACTTCAAGTTTTGAGAAAATGCAATGGTCTTTTCCTTCATCAAGACACCTTCCACAACAATGTTGGCCACTAATGTAGTTGTGCCCGATGTTAGAACAATATCTTGAGAATTGTTAAACACATTTTTGTTAACAATTTGATACATGTCGTTGGTGATAGTCCATCCTTCCAAGGTTCACATTCGGAACTTGGTAAATAGAACTTCAAATAATGTTGTGGTATAAGTGAAATTAAAATTCTTGTATAATATTTCACACTACTGTAACAACATATTTGCATTTCAGCCTTCGCCATGTTCTTCTTCTAGATTTCCACATTATGTTTATACCCCTTCTAGAAATTTCTCTCCTTATTTAATTCCTCCTGTAACATTACCTTCTCCTTCTCCCATGTAATCAATATGTTTTTCAAAATGTTGACTTCTAGAAAAAAAATCCCCATATTCAAACTCACAATTGCCATGGTTTGAAATAACTCAACTACCTTATCTACTTTCATTACTTTTGTAGCTACCTCCTTCATAGACTTTGGTGTATTTGTATGCGTTGTAGGATCTCTAGATCCTTCTGTGGATGATCCCAGCTCCTATACCATTATTCTCTCCAATTCAAATTTAAATGGGAACCCCTTTGTAGATTCTAGCCTACTAGGTGGTACATGCAGTTCTATTGATCTAAACTCTTCAAGAGCAAGTTGTGTTGTCGTTCTCTCCGTTTGCAATTTAGTAGTTTGTAAACCTTCTTATGTCTACTATTGTTGTTGTTGCAAATTTTATTGTAAATGTTGGAAATGTTTTGGACTTGTAGTGGTTTTCATCCAATCTTCACATACATCCCCTTCAAAGTGCAAATGTTCCTCACCCTTTTAAAACCTTATGTCATGTTCCCTCTTAACTCTTTGGCTTTGTTCCTTTAGCTATCTCTCCTATGGCAATGTCATCTATGATATCTCTTGCCTTTACTCCCTCGGCAGTCTCTCATGTCGAAATGTTGTCTATGATATTGCTACAGTTTGTCTAACTACCTATACCATTGTTGGTATCTCAGATGGTTCCACTTTACCCCTCATCATTTTCTGTGGCCTCAAATTTGTGCTATCCTATTCCTTCTTCATTCTTGAACCTAAGGCTCCTCCTTCCTCAACTCTATTCTTCCTCTTGAAAACACTTTTTAGAGAGTCTATTGCAGCTTTTTTTATGTTCACTAGTGTTGTCTACATCTCCTCCTTAGTTGTTTTAACCTTGGCCAGTGGTTTTTGTGGATTGTCCTTTTGATGCACAAACAAATATTGAAAGATTTTTGCCAATACCAAAGCAAATTGACATATATATTTCTTATCCCCCTTATTATCCTTAACATACTTATACCACCTATCCAACTCATTACACAGACTATTGAATATAATTTGTGCCCAATCTACATGCTACCCCTTCTCTGTTCTCACTAATGTAATAACATTTTTATTCCTAAAATATTGTAGCTTCTCTTTCTGATAAATGACAGATATAATGGCAGGATATCTCACAAAGTATGGCAGACCCAAACTTTTTGCATTCCATTAATATGTAAAAGAATTTACAAGTGCAAGTCTACAACTATGTAATGTTTGAATTGCTAGTGACATATTAACCTGTCCTTTCGGTTTTTCTACATACCCTTTCGCACACACTCCAAAAACATCTATAATCAATTATTTGTTGATTACATATACCTTATCCTTATGCCCAAAATAGTTATCTACACCCTTAATAAAAAATGTGTTTAGAAATTCCAACATTACATCCAACATCAGTGCTTCTCACCCCATCAGAAACAAAGGAACAAGCCTTGTTTTAAAAGCCTAGTCTTCTTCCTCAATAATATCCTTTTAGTTTTCCATCCACTTTACATGTTTGTCATAGTTTTGTTTCGTTTGTGTCCACATGAATCGCTTAGGGTTTAGAATTTTAATACCTTTCTCCAAAAGTGTAATTCTGTCTAGGATTGCATGTCTTCTTTTCATTATCGCTTCCGCTTCATGCTGCTCCATCTCCATCGCCCTTCACTATGCTTCTGCCATTTTTTGCACTTCTTCGACTTACTGTACTTTCAACTGCATTTCTTTGGATAGTTATTCTTCCTTTGTAACAACGTTTTCCTCCCTTGCGTCCTTTTGCATTATTTATGCCTCCACAAAATGTTGTTCCTCAACTTTATTTTCCTTCGATTTTTCAATGCACATCAGATCTATTGGTGCAGCTCTTGGTCCGTCTGCTTTCTTGCACACCAATGTCGTGTGCTTTTGAGCAAAAAATCAACTATAGATGTTCCAGTTGTATCTATGCCTTCAATTATCGTCTACACACATTATATCTTCTCATTATATGCCTTCCCTTCTGCACATTCCAAAGATGATGATGAATGTGATGGCTACCTTACAACCAGTGGCTAAATATTCAACACTCATTTTTTTTTTGCTCTTCTCAACTCCCCTTTTACTTTTGTTTTTCTCAACAATTCCACTTCCTCCTCCTACCTTTATATGTGCTCACTCCTCTACACTTCCTTTTCCTTTGCTATTTGCTATAGTTTTTCAATTGCACTTTCCACATTCATATTGTGGTGAACTCCAAAACTTCAAAAATGTGCACAACTTCCAACAACAAACACAAATTGTTTTTGATGGTTACCCTGTTTCTACTCGTCCTTGAACATCTTGCTTGTCACATTTATTTTTTCATATGCTTGCCATCTTTCAATTAACACATGATCCTTGAAATTAATATGGCCCATCACCATATGTTTATGTGTCCCTTATATAGCCATGTGGAAACACTTAACATCATCATTATGAATGAACGTCGTAGGTTTAATCTTTCAATTACTCCACATTTGTAATCTCCCTACATTATTTATATTGATTCCACTTCGTTCGCCTTGTACACCTTTTGCTAGTTACGCCCATTTATTCACTAATTATGAGAACACATTTGGTGACTATATTGATTTCTCTATTGACTATGCCCACAATTTTGATGATTGTGCTAATACTCCAAATGACTGAACGAATATTATTGTTGATTCAACCGATATGCTTGACATATCATCTTTAAATCTCTACATCCCAAATCTCGCACTTTTGCAATTTTATTCATTTGCAAATTGAAAATAAATACTATGTTCACTAATGGATCTATGATATATTCTTTAATTTCAGCATTCTTCATATGTGGTTTCTATATTTCACATCCTTCATCATCCTCCTTTGTGTCAGAATTCACCTTCTAGACTCCACCTACATTTTTTTCCCAATATATTAGCATCTTTTTTTTTTTGAACTTCACATTCCATGTATTTATAAGGTTTGAGCTTATTCACGTTGATTAACATAGGGTTAGTTTCAAACTTCTCAATGGTCACCAATAACACAATGTTATTTAACAACACATATTATACTTTGTATGATCCAAACCATTTCCTAGTAAATTTCCCTAGGTGTAACATATTGCCCTTTGGAAACCACATAACATAATCACCAAAACTAAACTATTTTTTTGGATTCTTTTGTTGACTCCATAATGCTTTATTCCATTGCTAAATTCTTGTAGTTTTTATAGTTTACATTCTAACTTCCTACAACTTCTTGAACTCTATAATTCTACTAGTTAAAACTTTTAATGGAGTATTGTCTTTTTCATTTCCACCAATAATTGGAATGATGTACTTTGTAGGCATTAATGGATGTAATCCATACACTATTTAATATGGTGTATACCATGTTGCTACTTTGTATGCAGTTTTGTATGAAAATAACATTATAGACAAATGTTCATCCCAATCTATTTTATTTTCACTAACTAACTTGGTTAACAATGTCCCAAGTACCTTGTTAATAAACTCAGCCTGGCCATTCCCCTAAGAATAATAAGTTGTAGAATTCACATGTTTTATCGAAGAATTATTTATCAAATACTCGATGGCATCATTAATGAAATGAGCTCCTTGATTTGTGACTAGAGTCAAAGGACATCCAAACTTGGTTAATATGCATTCATATAGAAACTTTGTTGTGACTGTTGTTGTCTTAGTTTTCAATGTTCTTGCTTCCACCCACTTAGTAGCATAATTTGTGACAACAAGAATTTTTTTATTCCTTATATATCTTCCTGCTGGCTTAATTGGCCACACAAATTCAAGTCCCCATTTGATAAATCGTTCCTCTAAAAGACTTGTGACCAACTTTGCAAGACTTTGAGTTGCCAATTGTGAGGCATTCTTGCACACCTTCAACATGAAGATATGCACTCACAAAACCCGCTTGGAAGTGGAACTACTATATAGTTGTAGTAAGGTGGTTCAATGTAATGCAATGAAGTTCACCAAGAATCTAATGCATTGTATCCACTTGGAAGATACAAAGACATTGTGGGAGAATCGTAATTCACAATGATGGAATGTGAAGGGGCATTATGTTGATGTTCATTCAATGTCACATTTGACTTTCCTTGAACCCCTTTTGTTCCATTCGTCATAACATCTACATACAACCTCCTAATCTAACATGCATTGGATTTTTGAAAAACTAATCTAAAAAGGAGCCATGTTACAAATCTTATAATTTTTTATTATTTTGATCAAGAGTTAAGCCTTGGGACTAAAAATCACTTTGTTTAGATTGAGGAAAAAAACAGACAATTTCAACCCCCTTTACTTCCGGCAAGTGTAGTTCCCTTACAGCAAACTCGATGATGCTAAAATTTGAAGAAAACCTTTTACACCTCCTAAACAAATTTTTTAAAAAGTTTGATACAAATCCAACGGTGGATTTGGGAGGAACAACTATTTGAAATAAAACTCCAGAGGCTTTGTCATGGAAATCCTTCCATGAACTCCACTATAAACGCCCACTACTCCTGGCAAGTGTAACTCCCTTACAGCCAAACCATGATGCTGAAATTTGGAGAAAACCTTGTACACCTCCTAAACAAAAACTGTTTTAAGTTTGACACAAATCCAACAGTGGATTTGGGAGGAACAACTATTTGAAATAAAACTCCAAAATCTTTATCATGGAAATACTTCCATGCTTATTTCTTGCACACATTTTTTTCATGAACAACACCTTTCCACACATAAGAACTAATCTTTTCCTCACGCATTCATTTTCTTCCTTTCCCCTTCCCCCAACACAAGATACTCATCTCTCCCTTGGTAAGCCTCCATGACCTTTCCTTGAGCTTGTTCCCCTTGCCCAATGGAAGTTTCAAAATCCTCCCCTCCAATCAATGGCCTCCTCATCCTTCAATAATCAACAAGAATTGAGAATGATTTGCCTTCCAATTGATTTTAGGATGAGAATTCTTGGGCCCAATGAGACACAAAAAATATTCCATCTTCTAATCAAATAGGATGACAATCTTCATGATTAATGGGATTGGAGGACTCATCCTTCCCCTTATCTTGGATATCTTGATGAAGTTCTTGAGCTTGATCCTTATCCTTTTTGTCCGTTGACCGTCACATCCTACTTCTTCATCCTAATTATTTCAAGTAACTAACTATTAGGACAATTTATCGGTAGTAACAAGTAAACATCCTTGAGTCGTTACTTGACTAAATCAATTCAATGGCTAAAGTAACATCCCCGCATACCATTTACTCTTTTGATATCCCCTACTTATTTTTTCTTCCATGCACTAATTAACTATGTAGTACATAGTAAATTGGAATTTAAATTTGCATCACAAAAACCTCTACATACTTTTAGATCCACCATCAAAATTAAGGTTCAATGAATCCATTAGATCTAGGATGTTCGAGTTTTCATGAGGTTCTGCCATCACCCCACACCTTACGCCCACCTTAATTTGTTAAATAAAAAAACTTCAACCCCTTCTGAACGCAAGTATCACATTGTTTCTACTACCCTCTTGATTTTTGTTGATGCATGTGAGAATTTAGTCATGGCGAATGATGTCACTACACCCTCGAATCTTCTAGTTTCACTAGTAGAAAAGGAAGAACTTGAAAAAACATTGTTTGATGTGAATGTCTCTCAACGGTCGCACGAAGAAGAACCGTCCAGAAAAGTGGTGCGCACTCGAGTCAATTGTTCGGCATGGGATTATCGATTGTCTCCTAACCCACATGCTTTAGTAATCTATTTAGAATTTGTTCTTGCTTGTGGAACCGCACTAGAAAGGTTTGAAAAATGTTAATGTGAAGATGACGATGCTCGTCTTCATTGTCGAACTTGGGTTCCCGGTGATGGCTATTATCGTTAGCTGTGAGGTCCAATCAACCCCCTTTCCATGGAGCATCAAGCCGAATACCTAGCTCGCACCATTTGTCACATTCTGGAGTTTTTGCCATTGTGATCTATCCCCTTAAAGTTGTTTATTAAGTTGTAAATCACCAGAGGCCACTTAGGTGGAAATGTTAATACTTAAGTTTGATTTTGAATCTATTTAAGAGTCTGATAGAAGTGAAGACTAAATAAAGATGTATTAGGACTACATCCTAAAAATCTTTCAAGCACAACATTCATGTTTGAAGATTATTTTACATACTAACTTAATATTATCATGGCGAAATGTTATTATTAATTATGGGCTTGTATTCCCAATATATTAATAAATCACATCTAATTCTACATCCCCTTTCCTTTCTCTACAACATAAAAGGATAATTCATTTAAAAAGGTTTACTAGGTCCTAAAATTAACTAAGCCTTGCATCAATTTAAATAAAAGAATCTTCTACGCTGAAATATCCAAAGGCTAATTCAACTCTTAATAATTATTACTTGAAGGTTTATTAGGATTCA
>Ga0116231_10008741_pt1 | contig 17573 bp, 11 predicted proteins | sample S1TSphgellanicum_2_FD_89695 | JGI IMG/M metagenome (GOLD analysis project Ga0116231, IMG submission 89695) | Host-associated microbial communities from peat moss isolated from Minnesota, USA - S1T2_Fd - Sphagnum magellanicum MG | ecosystem: Host-associated > Plants > Peat moss > Unclassified...
AAATATAAATATTTATATTTATATAACTGGGACTCCTACTCCTTCAAAAAATGAAAAAAAAGGAAAAACCCAAACGGTGCTGTTTGTTTACCGTTCTGCATTCACACTGTATAGTCTTGGACGGGAGCTTCTTCGGCGTCGATAGAGGGAGAGAGAGAGAGATTCTTCTCTTGTGCGTTCTCTTGCGCTGCTCCCGAATTCCGTCTTTTGCTGCGATTGTGAAGGGAAGCAGCAACGCCGAGGAAAGTAGAAAAGAAGCAGCCGCCGCTGACTACGTTGTTTTTGCAGTGGTTTTTTTTTCTTTTAACTTTTGTTCTTGTTTTATTTTTCTTCCTCCTCCTCCTCCTTCTTCTTCTTCGGTGCGACGAAGAAGGGAAAAAAAAAACCACTGCCGTCGTGTGGGAGGGAGCGATGGCGTTTGCCGGTACGCAACAGAAGTGCAAGGCGTGCGAGAAGACGGTGTATTTAGTAGAACAGTTGACAGCAGATGGTGTCATCTACCACAAGTCCTGCTTCCGATGTAACCATTGCAAGGGTACACTTAAGGTCCGTCCGGCTCTTGTTTCTGCATCTGTTTCCCTTTCTCTTTTCTTGTTTCTATCTTATTTTTGCGTCTTTTGCTACGTCATGTGCTGCTGCTGCGTCGTCGTCGTCGTTTCTTCAGTTCGTTGGGGTAGTAGGACTCAGTGGCAGAGTTTTTGCATCGTTGAATCTTTGTTGCATCCTTTGGTTGCTATCGCTATTGTCAACGGTAGTCGACAGCGGTTTCGAAGTCTTTGATTCTCTCTCTGTCCCTCTCGTGCTGCTGCTACAGTTCGCTGCAGCAGCCGGGGTTACGATGAGGCTTTCATTGTTGAGAAAAAGGTCAAAATCAACATATAACCGAGCAAGGACCTGATGGCTTATTACTACCAGAGAACCAGACCTTGTAAAGAAGGCATGAGAACTATAGAATGTCACATCTTGTCGAATCTGTTGGCGTCAGAAGCAATCGTCTAGCTAAGAGCCTGCAGATTCAGCACCGAGGATTGTCCACAGGTAGAGGTGTCCATAGGGTCACACCTCTATAGTGGTGGGGGAGCAGCTTACAGTTCTTTGGATGACCCTCAGGGCATGATCAGTATGCTGTTGAATCTTTTTTGTCCAGAGAGGAGTCATGAAATCCACTTTGGATTGCCAATCTTTACAGTGCCTTTGCTCTTGTGATACCTCTATTCTCTTGCTTGAAATGCATCATAGACATGCCCAAATGGGCTTATCATTTCAAGCAAGTTCAGTTGGCTACGGTAAGTGTACTTTTCCAATGATCACATCAAGGGCTACAGCAAGGCTTGGAAGAGCACTTGTGAAAAGATTCAATAGTAGAGGAATCTTGTCCATCAGATTATACTAGGTTCTGTCAATTCTGCCCGCTCTGCTGTGAAATGGATTTTGCAATTGTGGTCCCATGCAGTTGAGTAAGCATGTTGTGAATTTGGTATTCTGGACACAGAATCCCATAAGAAGATTACATTGTGCTTTCAATGTAGCAGGGCTGACTCTCTCATCCTTGTGAGGCAGAAACACTGAACATACCACCTATGGCATCACTAACAGTGATTCTGTTGAGTTTGGTACAAATGGGTTACATCTTTAGAAGTCTATTGAGAGGGAAGAAAGGTATCTGTTTGAATGATTGAGGTTGTGGTGCTTCCATGAGTTGGGGCACTAGCAATGAGAATGTGGCACTCCATGCAATCTTAATTTACTGCAAGCAAGCTTTTTGAAACACTTGTCTTTTTGGGCCTGTTTCTTGCAGCTTGGAAACTATGCGTCATTGGAAGGTGTTCTCTACTGCAGGCCTCATTTTGAACAGCTCTTGAAGACAACAGGCAGCTTTGAGAAGAGCTTTGACAATAAGACTGGCACTGAAGGTTTGTGTAAACACTCTAATAGATCATCACAATGTCGCTGATATTTTTTCCCCCAGGAACATATCCATTTATCCTGGAAAATGGATATGTTCCTGGGCCAATGACATATCTATCAAGACAAAGGTAGATGTGTTGCATCCAAGAAGTCACCAATAGTGTGCCGAAAGGATATGTTCCAGGGCCCCAAGAACTGCTCTAGCCCTCTCTTTTGCCTTTTGACTGAGACAGTTGCTTGTACAGGAGCAAGCTATAATGAATTAAAGCTTAATCTCACAAGTTTGTTGCAGCTTGAATGAGGATACTACTGACTTCTTTTATTAGCTATGTCTTTGAGTGCCAGCCAACCTCATGACTCATCAGTTTTCCTGTTACTTCTGGAATGTCATAGAATCTTAGGATATAGGATTTTGTATAATTGTTTGTTCGAAGCTTGAGGAGATTATTGCACACCTACACCAACTGTCAAGAGCTGATGGACAGTCATGGTAGTTACAGCTGTTCATGGTGAGGGCGATAGTCTGATGCTTTGTGAGTGACTCAGAAAGTAATGACTGCACCCATTCATGTTTCTTTTGGTTTGGTTTGAACTGACAAAGCATTTATTCAGTTACGTTGATTTTTGTTGAGGTCTCCATTCAAGTACATTAATATTCTCTAATAGAACACTGTGAATAGTTTCATGGTTTCAAATGCTACAACACATTGTCTTTGTTGAATCCAGGAAATGAAAATTATCCCACTTTAGACTGGCAATGAGAACATTTGAATAGGTGGAGCACATTTGCAATATGAAACATTGTGGGGTTTTTGAGCTGACACATTTTTGATTGTATGCGGAACAGCAGCGAAGAAGCTTCCATCTGACAAGGCAGAGGTGCGATCTCCTGAATGCTTCTCAATGGACGTGTCTTTAGATCAATAGAATGTGAGGTCTTTCATGAATATGCTGCACAGACCTTAACTCCTGTATTTCATGTACTAAGTGAAGTTGGGATCTCTCTTGTGCCAGTGGATATAGTCATGCAGTAAAGAATCTCTTTAGCAGAGGTAACCAATTGTAATCCAGGAACATCGGTAAAGTTGCATTTTTCCTTTGTAGTTAGTACCTGACTCTTGACAGGTAGTTGTGTTTCACAATTTGCAGTCACATATAATCTCAAAAGGAAGAATGTGAGATGCAGAGAATGGGAGGAAGAAGGGCAGAAGGTAGCCATGAGCATTGTTTTATGTACTCATAATTTCCTGTGCTGATGCAGCAGACCAAGGCACCCACAAAGGCGTCATTGATGTTTGCAGGAACACAAGAGAAATGTACTGCTTGCAACAAAACTGTATATCCAATTGAGAAGGTATGCATTTCTTTTCTCCACTCTCTCTTTCCCCTTTATCACCACATTTTATTCATTTACAAAGGGTATACCTGATGCTTTCTTAACCCACTACACGGCCTAAAAAACCTTCTGTAGTCAGGATATAGCAAGAGATCCACTAGTTGATGTCCCTGCAGCCTGAAGGAAAATTCATGGGCATTGTCAGCCTGAGCCCAGATTAATCATTCAATCTGAAACTGGATAGTGAATTGTTTTGAGTGAGTTTTGTGATGGCCAGTAGGTAGTTTTGACTCATCAGATATGATAGTGGCCCACTTCTGGTGGAAAGTGACCTTGACCCCCTGTTCAAGGGGGAATCTTTCATCACTGTTGAAATTGATGACAGCCTGGGTAGGTGGCCAAAGGAGGCACAGGGTCAGAGCCCTCTTTTTGAGTTGCAAGTGTGTGTGTTTAGGGGTTAACATTGTTCAGCATTCATTGAGGAGATACAGTCTGAAAGATCATAAGGTTCTCTTCTGAATGTGGATACCAAAATAGACTCATCTCCATGGTATGATGCCAATTCTGGCTTTCAGTGTGTAAGCAGAAGATCTTAGCATTGGAACTGCACCTGATTTTCCAGCTCTCACCCTGAAGTCCCATCCCACAAAATGCAGAGATTTATTTTGGCAGCTCCTTTTTGTTGTCCCTGAAAGTAAGTATACGCACAGAAGGGAGTCCAATGCACCAGTTTACATTTAAACAAGCTGAGAAAAGCCCAAATTGTGTTACCATGGATACTGTCATGAAGAATATAGGAACATGCTTGGAGTTTCTGCATGTTGTTTTGTTGGATGCTTTTGAGTTCCAGGCCAATCCAATTGAATCAGAAAGTTCTCAAGGTTTTCTGAAATAGAAAGGGGGAATTCAAGTTTGAGGGCCCTTTTTCTTCGTACCTGAAGTAGTTTTAAATCTGGTGTGATGATTGGTACAATGCAAGGTCTTAGGCATGAGGGTCTTCTATTTTCAAGAATTATTGTTTAGCTGAAAGTGTGGAACCAATGTGGGTTGTCTGTGCCACAGACAAGTGTGGAAGGTCTCCCATATCATAAGAACTGCTTCAAATGTATCCATGGTGGTTGCACAATCAGCCCCTCCAATTATGCAGCCCTTGAAGGGCGACTTTACTGCAAACATCACTATTCTCAGCTCTTCAAGGAGACTGGAAATTACAGCAAGTTCAACAATACCCCAGCATTGAAGCCAACTGGTAGTAATGCAAGCGTGGATTTCTAAGATACTCAATGAGCTTCAGGATCATCTCTCAATGGCAGACTGGACATCCTTGTTGGGATGCTTTCCAAGTAGGTTCTCTACTGGTAGGAGAGATTTGTTATATCTAGAAGCTTTCAGATGGGCTTCAGTAGAGGTTTGACTCCTGAGGTTGTGAGAAAGGTCTGCTCTGTTTTCAGTCATGCTGTTTAGGGTCTTGAAGGTTGTGGAGGTTTGGGGTATTCCTCCTAAGGTTTCTTGAAGCTTTGCAGAACTTCAGTATGAATGGCAAAGAGGGGGTCTGTAGTGTTGTTTTTCTATGTGCCAACTATACCTGTCCAGTGAAGTGTTAAGGGTTCCAATATGCAGTAATCTTGCAGGTAATCCTGAGTGTAATAGAAACTAGGGAAGGATAGGCAGCTTTAAGCTGTAGTGTTGCTTTCACTTGGACTGTACATTTGAGCATGTTTGTCAGGGGTTGGTTTCTCGTGAAGGTACTCAACAGGATGTGAGAGTAACTGCACAGCCTGTCCTGATCATAGACAACCTATAGAGTTTATGTTGGTCGGGTTGAGAAAGTTTATGCGCAATACAGAAGAGTGTATTTTGTTGTAGTGACTGATTTTTGGGCTTCTGGATCTCAAAGCTTGCTCTTTGGACTGACCAGAAATTATGAATATTTTTGCTTTTACTAGTGAAAGAGAGTCTCCTGCGGTAGGCTTGCTCTGCACCTAATAAACTTGACTGCAGTCTGTTTGTCATTACCTTTCTGGTAAATTCTTTCACAACTACATTTCCATATTGCATGTCTTACACAAAGCTGAAGGTTCAAGAATTTTCTTGTGTTTATCTATAATGTTGGCCACAACATCCATTGAAGTTGATTCTTTGGTAATTTGTCACTAGTACCCGCCTGCCGAAGCCGTTGCTTCTTTCTACACTAGAAACAAGCTTCTTCTGAAAACAAGCACCGGTGGAGTTCAAGGTTTCAGCGCCTTTGGGAGTTGATGTCTTATAACACAATGGTTTTGGCTGGCAGTGGAAGACAACTTACCGGGTCCTAACTCCTTTTCAGTTGCAATGCAGTGTCTCTTTTACTGTGCTTTCTTGACTTGTCTTGTACATGCTCCTGCTTCCTTTGGGCAAGCAAGAATGGAGATCTCTGCTTAGAATAGAAGGAAAGGGATTTGGAAGCAGGGCAAAGTGTGTGCTGGCCATAGTGTTGGTTGGCTGCCCTCTACATCCGATGTGCCTCAAGTCTCCAATTCTTGCACCTCTGTACAGCTACATTCTTGTAGAGCTTGTCATACTTCCTCAGCACCTGCATGCAAGGTAAGTAGATCTTGGTCTCCTACAACTAGTTGTTTTCCTTCTTTTGAACCACAGTATGGGGTCCTTCTAGAGTAGAAGATGAGCTGAGAAGCTTACAAAGGGATCAGAAGAGTCTGGTACAGCAGGACGATTGCAAATTTTTGTGCTGAAAATTGATATATAGTAATCTGATAGGGCAGCTATTACCAAGGAGGATTATATACTTGATTTGTCAATAGGTTCACTGACACTTTCAGAAGCTGAAAGGTTTTCCAAGGATCTACTGCTGTATTGGTGTCTGTGACCATTCTAGGTTAGATCTGTTGGTACAGGAAGTACTGTTAAACTAGAATGGATTTTAGGTTTATTTGAAATCTCCAGTTATGTGTTATGAATATGATGGTTGGAAATCTCATCTGCATCTTGGAAATGGAAGTTTTGTGCTCCTGAATTGCAGTCTAGTTCAAATATGACGTCTCTCCAGTAAGTCCTCTGACTTTCACCAGGGGTGAGGAAGCAATGGAATCAAGAACCAGAAGGCATTGGAACTATTACAGATTCCTTGAGACCTTGTGTGTGCTAGACAGACTATTCTTGGGACTTTCATGGGAACCTTTTGAAGCTGCATTTGCTAGTGGAGTTGCAATTGAAAGGGTTTGTTTTTTTAAAAAACGTTTCTTTAGTAGTCAAATTTCCAGTATTTTGAAAGCTGTAAAGGACTGACTTCTTTTAATGTGTTTCATTGACAAATATGTCAATTACAGTAACATGGGTTGGTGAGTGTTTGAGTGCGAGTAAATCCTCGTGTTTGATGGAAGAAACAATTGTGGATGTGGGCCATCTGTTTTTTGCTAACAAGTATTTATCAAAGTTGAATTGAAGCAAATAGATTATGTAGTTGTGTGTTTGTTATATTATGACGGGGATTGGGCTTGTGACATTGATACTGTACATTTTGCATCTAGTCATTGCTGGATTAGAGTTGAACAATTTCACAAACTGCACCTAGTGTTGCTTCTGCTGCACATGGCACACACCAATATTCATTCTTAGAGACTTCACAATGAAACTACTAAGGAGTAGTAGGCAGGCAATGTAAGTGGTGACTACATCCGAAGATAAAAGAGGTTAAAGACACTTGGGTCAATACTAATTAGGTAGAGATATATGTGGATGGTTAGTGCCAATTTGTCATCCATCCTGCATCATGTGCTGGTTCATCCATTATGGATGGATTGATGGTGGGTGGACAAGAAATGTTTTGAAGGTCAAATAATCAGCCCCCAAGAACTCGTGGTTCTTTGCTGGTTCTATTGTGAAACCAAACAGTTCTTTGTGGGTTTTTGGAAATGTCCTCAAGCAGTTCTTTGAGGGTTTTTGGAAATATCCTCAAAGCAGTTCTTTGAGGGTTTGTGGAATCAACCTCAACAGGTTGTTCTTTGAGTCTGATTTTAAGTTTTTTTTTTTCAAGTTTGTTTTTTCAAATTCATGGAACTGATGCTTCTTAACAAAATCAAAGAACCACCCAACAAGGGTCTAATTGCTCCAAATGCCCTTATTGCTTGATAGAAGCATTTCTTGCCCCCTCATGAATGCAACACCCAAAGAAGAGATACTCTTCCATGAGCATGGAAGAGAAGAGATATCTCTCATCAATGAGCGAAAGGACTATCCTTTGTGGGGAAATCTAACTTCCATAAGTAAAAGCTATATAGCTATTAGGTCTGCTATATTCACTCTCCTGACTCCTACTGTAAAAGCGGGCCTTAAATTCATCCTCAAGTCCAAGGAGAGTGAAAACCTGTGCTTCTAATAAGTTTCTCTGACTACTCTACTCCATCTGACCTCCTCACAGAGATTCATCTCATTTCATAATCTAGTGAGCCTCTTGGCAAAGGCTTTGTACAAACCAAAATTGGATACTCTGTTGCAACTGCACAAGTGCAGCAGATATGATTAGATCACAAGTTGTAACTGCACTGCCTGATCAGAGAGGCTCCATTATCCCATAGATATAAATATTATATAAGTGGAGCAACAAAAGGTATGATGCTGTAAGAACTTTGAAATATACCCAATGCTGCCTACTTGTGTCAGCCATTGAGTTTTGCTTCACATGTGGGAGGGAGGTTGAGGGACGGGTGTGGAAAATGTACCGTGTTGTACTAGTATATGCTTGGTTGAACCTGGGAATGGAGCCGTGGTGGACGGGTATCACAGGGGTTGGCGGGTATCACTTGGGCATCCTTCGTTCAAATCCTTCGGATATCGGTTTAAGTGATATTTGGATCAATATTCTGATCCCCAGTTTTCAAAACATGAGAAAACCGGAGTGAGACCCTTATGTATATATATTTTTTAAATCATAAACTGAGAACCGGGAGAAGGTTTTTCTTTTTCTTTGGATCCGGTTCTCAGCTAAAACGCTTAAGTGGTGGGTGTAGGGGGTTAGGTAATAGTTTCTAGAAGCAGGAATCCTAAGTGGTTGTTGGGTGTAGGGGATTAAGTAAGAACTAAGAATTAAAAACTTCTAGAAGAAGGAATCTTAAACCCTAAATGGCGCTGAATGGGCATTTTGCTCTCAATATAAAAAATCAACCTCTCTAACTTTTAAACAATTCTAAAAATAATTTTTAATTTTTAAATGGAAAGTGTAAATGATAACTGGTGTAGATAATTGATTGTTCTCACATAGCCAAGAACCAGAAGCTTAAAAACTGGTCTTCAAAAAAAATAAAAATCCAAATTTAAGACCCAGATCCGGCCTCTAAAAATTAATTTAAAAATTAAATTAAAAGAACTGGCATATATGGTATAAAAACAATTCAACATCCAAACTCAACGAATATCAAAAAAAGTGATACCCACCCATGGAGTACCAGCATGAGTAGAGAGCTATTAGAGAACCGAGCTGCCGGGTATCAGTGAATGTGTATATCCCAGCAATACATGTATTGGGTGGGGTGGGTATCTTCTGAGGGTTTAGGGCTGCAATACCAATCCAATCTGGGTGTGCTAGTTTGTCGCACAACACAAGTGGTATCAATAATTGATGTTTGGAGGAGGCAAATGGAACTTGGTGGGAGTAGGGAAAGTTAGGTCCATGCACTCGTGTTTGCACAACATTTAGGCTCCTTGATTGATTATATTTACAATTGTTGCACTAGATTGTGGCAATCTTGTTGAGTTCATATCAATGAAATTCCTTTCAATATGGTACGTGCATGTGAAGTAGGTTGTTTTCTTTCTATGGCTTCACCTTTCAATCAAAGCTTCTATATGCTACCTTTGTCTACAAATAGATTTATATGTGCCTATGAGCAAAGGATGAATGTGTCTCAACTCATTTGCTCACTTTATGAAACCATTGAAATTCCAAAACATCTTGTTTAGTGCTTGTCCTCCTATTACCTTACCACAAGGTTAGTTTAATGATGCACCATTAAATAATCCTCAAAATAGTGAAATGAAAATTTGTGAAAATATGAAGTTGACATGTTGAATATCATCGTAATTATCATGGGCTACACTATGAATAATTTCACTGCTCATATCACAATATTATAGTAGATTATATATATATATATATTCAAAATTAAAAAATCAGTTCATTTTTTGAAAAGAAATTTAATTATTCATTTTTTCAATGTGGAAACTAAACCTAGGCTATGGTAGTTTGGTGGTTAGTGTTAGTGGTTTGATTTTCTTTCACAACTCTCGTCATCTAATGTTCAATTTTGAAAAAGTACAATTAATTTTGGCATGTAAGTTGCATTCTCCAATTGAAATGGTTTGCAAAAAACATTTCAAACATTGCATTTATGCTTACATGAAACATGCCATGTCCTTTTCAAATTTTGAAGCTTGTGTTGGGGATGAAACAAATGATACAAAGCTTACAACTAAACCATGTTTGATACCACCTCCATTACCCCAAAGGTGTGGTAGCCTATTGAATGTACAGACCAAGTTCAAGTTATAGAATATCTAGTGGTGTGGAAGGTCTCATATGCATGAGTTGCCAAAAATATTTATATTTCGAACATCATACTTTGTTCAAGTGATGTTTAAGCATTTTTCTTCTTTCAAAATTAAAATTGTGTAGTTGATGTGTAAGGTGTAACTAATGAAGTGCATCATTTGTTACATCAACTCCTCGTCCCTAAGCCCTTCATTAAGATTTAGGATTCTAAATCCTATTGCAATATAACCTTAATTACAAATTAGCATCTTAATTTTGTTTCCAACATTAATATTGAGTTAGAATTCCTTAAAGGTGGGGTTGCAAGAGGTAAAATGATATGAAAAAATCAAAGGTAATCAATCCATGGATGAGTGCAAAGCATTTTGGTAGTCAAGGGAGTTAAAAAAAATGACCCTCTTCATTTCATATTCATCAAAGACATGGTGCTTTTCATCGCCAAAGGTTACAAGGCATTGTCCATTGTGCAAACACATTAGCTTTAGGGACTTGTGATGTACAAAGAATGTAATGTGCATTCCCCTACCCAAAAGTAGGTGGTGAAGGACCCTATCCCTTGTTTGATTCCAAAAACCTTGAAAATTTGTGTTTTATTGCTTTAGGTGTGATTACCATTATCAAATTTGATCTATGGATATTTTGGATAGGGCTTTTAAATTGATACATTTGTTTTAATTGTGAATTTTAGTCATGAAGATCGGGTGCCAAGGCATGTGATTATTAGTTTAATCGAGGCATTTAATGTAGTTGGGGTAGTCCTTGAAAAATCTATGAAACTTTTGTTTGTCGAATCCCAATTGATAAAAAAAAGGTGATATCATATGTCACAAATGAGGGCATCAATCTTAACACCTTAGCTACTATTTTGTTTTCAATGGTTATATGTGCAACTTTGCAACTTGAATGACCATTTCCAAGTTTTTGTTTTGGTTATGCAATGTCAAACATTTGTTAGTAGGTCACAAACGACATGAAGTTTTGCAATGGCATGAAGGAAGATTCACTCAAGCATGTATAAGTATGACTACAAAAAACAAATACTTGAAGTAAAAAAATTGTAAATAAAGTTAGACCATGTTGAAATAAGGCATCCATAAATATAAGGCTACCCATTCAAAAGTTGAAACCCCTTTTGAAAATTCAATTTGCTAGATAAGTTGTCATCTTCCATTCTTAGTAAGTTTTTCCACTTACAAAGTATATTTTCATATGGTTTGAGATGGGCAATTGCCCATGTTGCCATAGACTCGCACATTAATCATGAAGCAATATGTTTTGAACTAGTAAAAGGTATTGGCTCTTGTCTTATGCATTTCATGTCAACATTAACATCACCATTAAGGTACATGAAGATTTCAATTAGAGATCAAGGGTACAACCACTTGTGCAATGTGGGGATTTTGATTCAAAGTTGAGAAAGTTGGTATACTCACATGATAGTAAAAACAATGAGTGTCCTAAAACCATATCTTTCTTTCACACATGCATTTCAAAAATTCCAAAGCACATAACATACTTACTCTCATGCTTGACGTCCAATACAAAAATCTATAATGCATTAGCTAGTTCTTGGACAAGGACAAAGCCAAATTTATTGTATGTATGAAAAAAAGACCATGGTTCCTTTGCTCATCAAAGGTAGTAGATTTTTGAACCTTGTTAACAAGAATGCACTACTAGTTGCAAATTTGTCTACATATTCCATCTTTGGTACATTCCAATGTTTGCTTCAAAGACAATTGAAACTCTTCTTGTGTGCATGGGAAATGACACCATGTTTCATGGCATTTGAATATCCATATGTGTGTGCATGAGATTTGACTCTCTACTTCACGGAATTTCAATATGTGTATTTCAAAGAGCAATAGCAAATATAATACCGATGTTCATATACCCCAAATATAAATGCAAAAATTCACAATATAAATATCAAATTTAGAGACATCTCACAATACATATATTTATACCTTACTAGCTAGTGTCTATTTACATACCTTTATTAGCATGGTATGAAAAAAAGGGTGAAATTCTTGATATTAGGACCATACTCATATTGAAAAATGGACATATAAATAAATACAATAGAGAAATGTACCATACGCTCCTCAAACATTGGGGTTTAAGGTAAATAGTAGTGTTGTCTAGTTTTTGGTTTTGAATAGCACTTTTGGTCCGGGGTTTGGCTATGTTCAATTTGATGGAAACATACCAATTCCAGCTATTTCCCAAATTTTCCAAATTTTCTATCAAAAAAAGCAACATTTTTTTTGGAAAAAAAATTTAAAAATCATTGTCCATAATGCCTTGGTCTCTTGCTTTTGATTTATTAGTTGTTATTGATAGTTTGAGGTTGCAACTTGCAACCCAAGCAAGTGAGTGGAAAAAAAAATCCCCATGGAATCCTAATTAGATTTATATTGCTTGGGATTGTAGGAGAGCTTTTATTACTCCTACCTCAAAGAGGTAGGCCTGGTGGAATTCAAAGTAGCCAAGGCAACCAAAAACTCTGAGACAATCTCTTGTATTATTTTTTTATTGTTTTAGATTTATTTTTATAGGTGTAATTGGAGGGAAATTTTGGATTATTTTGTTATTTATTTAGATATTTTTAATAGGTGTAATTGGAGGTAATTTTTGGTGGACCCCCTCCCCTCCAAAATTACTACCTCTAACAAAGGATCTTGGGCCATGGCTCATGGGTCTTTGCCAAGCACTCAAGTGTGAACAACTCCTTACATGAAACTTGGTGTGCCATGAAGAGAATGGAACAATGGTTTTTTTGGTGATGAATTTTAGCACGTCAGCAACCAGAAATTCTTTTGTTGCAGATGCCTGATTCTCCCCAAAAAAATGAGGGAAATTTTGATTTTAAAAATCACTTTGTAGTTATTTGGAGAAAGCTTTGAATAATTTTCTAAAAATTGTTATCAATAATTGCTAAATTGAGCTTAGGATGTTCTATTAGGAGAAATTCTTTGTCATTGTATTCTTGTTCCATAGCTAAGCTTTGAGCATCTCCAGTGGTGCTCAGTATGTGACCCTGCAAAGATGTTTCTCACATCCAAGTTTAGCGCCCCGCCACTTTGGCAAGGGACCATGATCATGGAAATAAGTGAGAGCCCTCAAAACATATCCAAAGGTTGGCTCATGCAAATACTGAGAACCCTGAAAACACATCCAAAAGCCATCCATCCAATGGAAATTCAGAAATCATTTTATGTGTGAGCCTTCATTCTGAAGTGTAATTTGAAGTGATAAAAAACTTTGCTACGGTAGCTTAAGATGCTTGTACATTGTGACTCATATTAATTAGTTGTGAGAACCCCCAAAGTTTTTTAATTTTCAATTTTTTTTTAATGTGATGGGCATCTTTGTTTGGCCCATAAAAAATAAGTAACAAATAAATAAAGCTTTGGATAGTCTCAAAATAGATGTGTTATAACCTCCACCTTTAGGCTAAACTAGTGTGGCCTGCACCATTGGCCCAAGTGTTACCATGTCCTCAACTGATTTTTCCTTCCAAAACCTGGTTATTTGGAATTTATTTGAATTTTCAGTGGAAGAAATTACTTAAAAAACAATATCTCCCACATTCTGAATCCAAATCTTGCAAAAATAAATTTCATTAAATCCTGCCCATCAAGATCTTTCCAACAACACGAAAGGCACATTCCAATTCCTCTGAAATTTTCAACTATGATTTTAATTTACTATTCAAGAACTTTTTGCATCACAAGTCCAAACGTCATGGAACCAAGCCCATGCACCCCTCCTCATCAAGAGCTTTCCAAAGACACCAAGAACACGATCTGAAGCATCCTGGTCCAGTGATCTCATAACTACAAAACAAAACAAACTACCTTCCTTCATAGATAGATATATAGTTTTCAAGAGTTCAAGAGGCAATGTCAGAATCTGTGCAATCTGAACGGATCCGAGGTGACAGAGAACGAAGTCCACAACAATGTCTCTAAAATCATCAGTGCTCTCCTCCAGTGCCATACCCGATTCAAGGTCAAAATCATGTCCCCAAAAGAGTGATTGTTTGGGAATACAGTGGGTTCTGATGTCCGTAATTGTTAGTGCTTATTTATGTATGGCAAGGGCCTTATGATTATATTTTGATTGTTCATGGTAAGGGTGCCAGGACAGAGCTAATTAGGTGGTATTTAGTGTCTTCCTTGTAAAATGCTCATCAAATAGTGTACTGTAATACTTGGGCAGGTTTGGCAATAATTAAATTATTTTAATGTTTGTTAAAGTTTTAGAAAACTTTGAACGAAATAGAGTTATCTGTAAGGTCATGTGATTACAACACAAGAACTGCCAGTTTTGACATAATAGGGCATCAAACACCTAACTCGGAATGAAAATATTACAAAACGAAATAACCAGGACCCAAACTAGTTTTTCCATCAATTTTGGTGGAAAACTGAGTTTCATCCTGTCTTTCTTTTTTCCTGAATGCCTCCACTGCTGCTATATATATTCTTTCACTGGTCCTACTATTCTAATTTTTTTTTTAAAAAAAATTCAAGACACATTCGTTTTTAGTCCAGTAACAAAAGTTCAGAAAATTAAACCTTGCAAATTTTGGGGCTGGGCCAAGTTTTCTAGACCCCCAGTTCTCCACTTTGATAGTTATAAGCTTTATAATACCCATTGATTCAGAGGCCAAAGTCTGTTCCAAGTTTTAAGGTTTTAAAACCTAGACTAAGAACCTTACCTTAAACCCTACCAAAACCCTACCAAAACCCTACCTAAGACAACCTGCTGATCCAGGTCTTGACCAGGTCTGGGCCTTAACCTGGGTTAGACCATCAGTTTTGGTTCTTACACCTGAACTGAGAACCAGCTGAAAACCCAAAACTGGTGTAAAATGGTCACATTCTTGGAAAACCAAATTAAAGTATGTCATGTTTCACCCACAAGTTCCATTGGAAGGGTCACCCAAAATTGTAGATGAAGCTTGCACTAGAGAGGAGAAATGAATCCAAATGTGCATGACTAGCTTAGAGGTAATGTAGCAACAAAAATAATTATGAATAATTGTAAAATAATAATATTATTGCTCGGGGTAATAATATGGTAATAGTACGAATCTTTTGACTATGGGCATAAAGGTTAATTATAAATAATTTAATAATTATTTCGGGTTTGTAATAATGAAAGGTCAGGTATGTGGACTTGACCAAATCCTAAACTTCAATAATGTTAAATTTATTCATAGAAGGATAAAAAGTTATAAATGACAATTGATGATTGGTTTGATACATGGGGAATAGATGTAGATGAATGTGATTAATTATTCATTCATTTCTTTCTTTCAAGTATACAAAGGGTAAAGATTGTAATTTTTGACTCATAATTTGTATTTAATAATTCCATGTTGTTAATTGGATCAAGACTTGTAAAAACTTTCATATATGAATAGGAAGTTTTGAAATTTTAAAATGTGAAGATGATTGTGAATACCATTGTAAAAACTTTATCGTTTTTCGATGAGTGATCCTCATAAAGGAGAATCTTTAGGTGCTTGTGATGAACTCCTTTGAAATGTAATTCTCATATAAATATTTAACTTTAAGCACGTGGGTGATCCTATCCCAAAAGAATGTAAAATCTCATGTTGAAAATCATGTGAATGACAAATATTACAACTGTTGTTTTGAAATATGTTTGATAATTTACCTATGTGCTAAAAAGGATTTATCAAAAATTAATCCTCATAGCTTTAGACCCCCTCCTAAGCTACAGTAGCACAAAAGTCCAAAGTTCAAACCTTTAAATGAATAGGGGAAAACTTTGTTGTATTTTTTCTCAATGGGCTTGGTTTGAAGGCATTACCAATATCCTATCAATGAGTTTTACTACAAAAAAACACCTTTTATAATCACACCCTTGGTGACCATTTTCTTTTGAGACACTAATGAATCATGATTTAAACATGTATAGTCACATTGCATATAAACCCTTACAAGATTGTGACTATACGTAAAAAAAAATCACAAGCTTGCTTTCTGAGTTTTACTATGTATTATTGGGCTTGAAGAAGGTTGTGATTTTTGTGTGTTTTAATGTGACAATTTACATTGAATTTGAGCCTTTTATTTATTAACTTGTGTGTTTTGTCAATTAAATTTTTTTAATTAAGATTTTTTGCTTTCTTGGCAAGTTCACATATCTTTTTACTACATTAAAAAGGTGTTATTTTTACTTTTTTTTTCAACTGGATTCATTGTGTTAGTTTGCACAACTTGAACACAAAGCAACTATAACATTGCCAAAAGGAATTGTAATTTATAAATTACTTATATTTGTTTTAGGTTTCTCCCATTATAATCACATTTACAAAAAAAGCTTTACGAATATTTTGTGCTATTAACAAGTGAGATAATGACTCTAAATAATGATGTTTCTTACTAAAACGAATGGTTATCAAAAACATGTGTGAGACAAACAAGAACAGGACTAAAATAGACATGATTATAAAGCGGGTTTACTATATTAGTAAAGTGATCCTGCTTTGACCTTGCTTTGGGCCCTTCTTTCAACCCCTCTTTCAACCTCTCAGCATTGTTATGTGTAAAGTAATGAAATTTTTTTTAAAAAAAAGTATCAAATATTGAAACTCAGAATTAAATGCATGTGGTTCAAAAATATGTATAACTGCAGCACACCCACCAACAGCAGTGGACAGCACTGATTGGCTGAAGGCAATCAGAAGAAAAAAAAAAACAGTATGAAACTGAGACTAGGAGCAAATTTGTTGCTAATCTGAGTTTGAGACCATTGAGCTCCATTGAAGCCCAACATACTTTTTTTTCCATTCATTTTAGGAAATCTCATGCCCTTTATGTCCAAAGAGGGGGGAAGGTTCTGGTGCTGTGTTTTCCTTACTTTACAGATAACTGTATTGTGTTCCAAAAGTACGTCAGAATGCTCAATGACATCAGATTATGTGTACAAACACCCCCCCCCCTCCCACTTACGCAACAGCCATTGGAAACCTGTTATGACTCAGTTGTCGTTCAACTATAATTAAGTTACCTGCAAGCAAGTTGGTACCTTGGTAGCTGATCCTGTCAAGCCTCCTCCTCCTCCTCCTACTCCTCCTTCTTCCACCTCACATTACTTAAGTATCTAGCAAGTGTTGTTGGCCAGTTCTTTCCTTTTTATGAAGAACCTCTGATTTGGGTTGTTTTCTTCTACTAGCCTGTACATTGTCTGATTTTGCAAGAATGGATCTGGTTCCACAAAAAAACAATGAAGAGTCTGAAACCTTGAGTTTGGTTCTGGTTTGGTACCTTTCAAGTTGGGTTTTGGAAATCAGACTCACGGTTTTGATTTTCAGTAACCTGGTCTGAAACTGCCGGTTAATCCTTGGTTTCAGACTCTTCATCATAATGCCCATACCCTCAGTTCAGATACACAGTCATTTTCTGTGTCCCCGTACCTAAATATATATATACAACATGATGATAAAATAAATTTTGTATTTTCTTTAAAGCCTTTTTTATGCAGACATTTCATCAACAACCATTATGGTATTTTATTAATACAAAAAGGAACTACAATAGTTCATCATCATCATTATCATCATCATCAACTGCAACCATAATAGAAGACTCAGCATTGGGAGTTCTTTGGAGGATGTGCAAGCTTTTGCAAAGGAGTTAGAGTTGAAGCAAAAAAAAAAAAAAAAAAAAAAAAAAAAAACACTAATTGAAGGGGGGATAAAAAAAAAAAATGGAAAAAAAAAAAAAAAGCCAAGAAAAAAAATAA
>Ga0116231_10008742_pt1 | contig 17573 bp, 13 predicted proteins | sample S1TSphgellanicum_2_FD_89695 | JGI IMG/M metagenome (GOLD analysis project Ga0116231, IMG submission 89695) | Host-associated microbial communities from peat moss isolated from Minnesota, USA - S1T2_Fd - Sphagnum magellanicum MG | ecosystem: Host-associated > Plants > Peat moss > Unclassified...
CTGCTCTCTTCATGGATGAAAATAACATTCATCATACATCAATTTCTAATATTTCATTAACGACAAGAATGATGACAGATACATGAAGAATGACAAAATAAAAACACACACAGTATTCAAAAGAGATTCTCATTCTGACTTAGCATGGCCATTCATCTTGATTCTAAGAAGAGCAAATTATGCTTGGTAACTGGCTGGTGCACATTGGTTTCTGGAAATAACCTTGGCACTCCTCATCTCAACTATTTCTGGTAACTAGCCACCTCTCGCAGGTCACCTAGTTGAAAATTGTATACTTGTATACCAAATCCTATACTGTGCAAAATCTTTTGTTTCTACACAAAGCTTATAACATAAATTTCCTTTTCCAAAAAATAGACAGACAAAATGTATCTTCTAATGAAGTGCAGAGTTTGCAGCATCAACTAATTCCATCTTTTCCAGATTTCCCCAGGAGTTTTTAAGGTGACATTAGTCATTAACCAGTAGCTGATGTCAGTGGGTTGAAGTTTGAGTTACCTTGGTGGTGATGGGTGTGTTGTTTGTTCCACAAGAATTGGGATGGAATTTGAGTTAACCCTGCAAAACTGTATTAATAAATACACCGCAAATCCAGAAAATGTACAAGGGAAAAAGAGAAATCAAAAGGATTAATTTAGAGGACGTGAAGCTAACACAAACTAATTGTCAAAATCTCTTTGTCTCAACAATCAACCGCTTGTAGGAGGTCAGCTGTGGTGAGGGGGGGGTGCATTTTGAAGGGGTGAAAATTGGGAATTAGCTAGACCTACTGCTACCACTTGACTTAAGATGGAAGATGCTTGCATCCTTTGTAATGTAATTGAGATTTTTTTACAGAGAAAAGTAACAAAGACAAAAGGAAGAGGGCCTTTTGTTCCTTGAAGTCCACATGGCATTGATTTAATCTTGTAAAAACACATTAGCTTGTTTGTCTAAACATCCAAATACCTCAATTGCTAAAGAGAGGAAATGATTAGTGGGGATGTCGGTCATGATAGCTCTTTTCTTTGGCTTGAGCTACTTTAGAAACAACAAAAAACTTTAAGTTGCACAAGATCGACAAAGCAAATCTATTCATGTTGGATCGATAATGATAACAATGAATAAAGTGCAAATTCCATCTCTCGTGAGCACAATGTCAACTCGTCAATGAGAGGAATGGAACATGGTTGAAGGAAGCGTGTGTAATTGTTTTCATCTCACATGGAAACTAACATCTTATGCAATGGCAGCAAAAGTGTCACAAACTGCATCATGGGTGCCCATGTACTCATTACCATGGGCATGACATAAAAGGTGAACACTTGTAGCATTGATGGGATGTGTGTACATGCATCGACAAATACTTATAATTGAAGGATGTGATAATCCAAGTCACATTCAGAGTACTATGGAAAAGGATGGGGAAGATAATTGAAAGGTTAGGAAGGCTAGTCGAATTATAAGCCAAATGCTCGCCTTGGGGTTGGAACATGATAAAATTCGAACATAATAGATTTCAAATAACCTGTCAAAAAGCATGTTGGAAAAGGTATGATGGTGCAAATGCTCCAAGATGGAATCTTGAAGTTGAACCATTTGTTGCCCAATGAATTGTTCAAAGGGAAGAAAACATGTGCGTGTTGGGGATGGTAAGAGATTGCAAGTCACCTTGAGGTGTTGTTAAAAAGGGAAAATGTTGTTATCAACTTGTGTTAAGGCTTCAAGAAGGAAGGGACGTTGATCAACCATAAACCTAGTAATTATGATGGAAGCTACAAGGGCTTAGTTCCCTAAATAGATTGATGGGGTGATGGTGGTTATCAATTTGAGGCCAAAAGCTATGGGGAAATATGGTTTCCATGTGGGGATGAAAACAGTTACACATGTTTCCTTCAACTATGTTCCATTCCTCTTATCGACGAATTGACATTGTGCTCACGTGACAAGCTCAAGCGTGGATCCCAAAAGCTAGGGTTGGATAGAAATACTGATTTCACAAAGTTCAATTTGGAAATGATCATATGTAGATGATACAATTGAAAGAAGGCTTATGACGTGAATGTCATTTATAATAGATGGAAATAGACAAGAGGGGAAATGGTTAGATGTAGAACATAAAATTTTAAAATGAACTAAAACAAATAATGTTTTTTTTAATAGATCACCTTGACGGGTTCCCATGGCAAATGAGATGACTGTGGCCTCGCTTTCATGATTATAATGAATATAAAACAAGGGAAACTCAGATGCATAAAATGCACAAACAATGGGGATGAATTGTATGATGTCCCCACTTGCTACACGAAGTTCTTGAAATATGACTTTTCTTAACACTAAATTGAGGGCATTTGCCATGTTTAGCTAAAAAACCACCCAATTAGGGTGAAGATCCAAAATGCACATAATACCATGGATCATAGTTTCACATTCGCCTTTGGTTGCAACTCCAAATTAGTGCAAGGGAAAATGTGTTGCAAAGGCATTGTAAAATTGAAAACATAAAGTGTGGCTTGTGAATTGGTACAATGTTTCCCCCACAACAATGGGACAAACTCCACTTGAAGGCTTGGTCATGGTTAAAAGATGAACTGCTCCAAGGATATGTGAAATTTTATGTGGGATGTGTGACCTTGCGCAATATGGGAACAAAGTTGAAACAACTGTGGGAATCCAATTGTAGAATCTTTTGGGTGAAAACAATTTCAAGGTATTCAAAAACCATCCCAAAAAAGTTGTTTGTAGATAAATGTAACATGTGTTGGAATGCCAACTTGAAATAGTCAAATGAAAACTCAAGGTTTTAATCTGGTTCGTAGTCTTCTAGGAAAAGTGGGAGGAAGCATCAAATTAAAAATGTAAAGTAAAAACAGCCAAGGTGCTGTCAAAAGATGTGGATGTAGGAAATAATGGTGTTAGAGCACAATTTGCTTGAACGTATTATTTTGCACATCCAAGGACTAAACTATGGAGAAGGTGTTTATGAATCGAAGGGTCATGTTGGGGAGGAGGCACTGAATTCAAAATTGTCATTAAAGCTTGGGGCCGTAAAAACAATTCCTCTTGTAGGTTTTCCTACTCGCATGTTAGAAAATGTTTGAGTTGGATTCGCATTTCCTTATGCCTTATTGCCCTTCCATGAGGGGGTAGAGTAAGACACCATTAGGGTAACAAAAAAAGCAAATGCCAAGCAACCACATCATAGGGGTCTTATGCTAACATATTTAGTGGAAAACAAAATGTCATTTGTACATCACGTAAAAAAATGATAGGGATGCGGTTATATAATCAAAGATGACAAAAATCAAGATGGAAGGACCCAAGGATATTTAATGCCAAAACCCAAGCCCATGCTAATGCAAGTGAGTTGGGAATAAGGGAAGGTATTGGCCCAGGATGGTCATGTAGGTTTAAATTATATGGATTAGATGTCTGATAAGAATGTTGGTGATGAATTAACGTTCAAAAAGTAAATTAACACCTACAAGTCAGGCAAGAGGTTTTAGGTGGAGGTTGTAAGCATGTTGGAAGGGTGGGGGTACGTTGGGGGGTTTGATCATGGACAATTATAGGGGCTGATAGAATGGAAGGGGGGAAAAGGTCTTACATGTGCATTATTTAAAGGGATTGGGAAAATGTTGTGTTGGGGCTAACTTCGCATTGACATGAAGGGTTAAAAGTTGTTAAGGGGATTTAATGGGTGGTGCATGGGTTGTTAAAATGGTATGGGGGGTTGGTGGGTGGTGCATGGTTTGCAAAGGAAAGGTAATGGAAAATGGGGTTGTGGTGGTGTGTGAAAAAAGAAATGGGTGATGTGAACTATGAGGTTCAATGAGACATGATAAATTAAAGGACATGGGACGTTTTATGCCCATAAGGAAAAAGGTTTATTAGGGGTGCAATTGCAAATAAGCCCCATTTTTTAAAAATTGCATATTTCAACTTGACAATCTTATACCTATAAAATCAACCACACAAAATTAAACAAATCAAAAGGAAAAATTAAAAAATCATGACAAACAAATAAATTATATTTCAAAAGATAGTTGAACCTTAACTTTGCTATAACTTTGGACATCATCATCCTTATTTTACTATGTTTGACACAACCTATACATTTTTGAAAACTATTGTGCAAATATTAGGGGCTCAAAATCTTCCAGTTTTTTAATTCTTTGGACTACCCAACTAAAGTAACACCCAACTTCAATAATAAATAAAAACACCTTCAACTCAATCCTTTGCTCAAAAGAAAGCCCTATAAAACATATGATTGGTCAATAATTAGCCATTATGTATTCACACATTCACACCTACAACACATTTTTTGATTTTTTTTTCTTGTTTTCCCTTTGTTATTTCTTTAAAACTATGACAAAAACTAAAAAAAACCAAGACTATGGAAAAATAGTTTACTTTGTGGTAGAAACCTTCTATTGTGCTTAATTTGTAAGTAATAATCAGATTCTTGGTGATTAAAAACTTTATGGGCTTGATGGAAATGTAAAGGGAAAAAGACACATCATAAAACAAAACCTAAAAAAAAAAGTTACACAAAACCCACCCTCCCTTGGCCTTTTCACCTTCGTTGTTTGGTTGTCTATTAATGTTGGGTGTTGTTGTCATCACCATCCTCCTCCTTTGTCCCAAAAGTGGTTACTTTCATATGTCATGCCATGCCCCCAAAATCTAGAAACTAGACTTACAACTAGTCCTATTGGAACTGCAACTAGACTTACAACCACTCCAACTCTAACGAAAATTGGAATAGAACATGGGTCCTAGAACCCCCCCTTTTTCTTAAATGCCCCCACCATAAGATTTTCTTCTTTGTCCTTCTTTGCCTAACTTTCTCTCTCCTCTTTTTATGTGGTGCTAATTATTGAACACAGAGAAAAACAACAGTAATATTGGCAACCAAGTTGCCACTAGCACTGCCATTGCCACTCATGCTTTAAAGACCCTATGAACAATAAACCCCAACAAGTTCAATGGAATCACTTATAAAATATTATTGGAGGGAATTTCCTTTTTTATTTACAGTCTTCTATTTTATTAGTTTATAAGTGGTATCCTAATTGTCATGTTCTTGTGACATGTGTTCTACTTTTATTTGCCTTGTATTTTTTGTGAATGGGTTTTCATCTTTGCCTATTTAGTTTTTACACATGGTTTTTCTTTCTTTTTGACACAAGATTTGAGGTTGGCAACTATGCTAGTTGAGGTCCCAAACATAAAATGATTGCCAAGTTTTGATGGCAAGTGCTTACAACAAAGGCCTACCCTACACGAAAATCTTCAAAAAGGAGGAAGTGGTAAATCCGGTTTCTTACTTTGATGATTAAGGGGTAATTTTGTCACATTAAGGAATGTATTGTGAATTACATTAATATATGACGGCATATTATTTTCATTACTGATTTACAACATGATATTATCACATGGCACATGGGGGTCTCTATGTGACCATGATAATGCTATTTTATTTTATTTTTGGTTGAATTTTTGTTGTAACCAAAATGACAATGATACATAAAAATATTTAGCCAATTTCTAAAAGAAATTAAATATGATTTTTTATTAAAAATTCCTTCTATATTTTGGCTAACTTGTTTAAACCATGTATAGAAATTTGAAAAGTGGTTTAAATTTTTGATCAAATTATGGTTACTAAAAATTTCAAAAACCACAAAACTTTGTCACTTTTTTTTAATACATCTTTTTGGCTATATTTAGCCAAGAAAAAAAAAGTTGGCATTGGTGTTTTTTTTTGGCAAAAATCCACCAATTTTTACCCCAAATATGGCTTTTATTTAAGGAATTTTATTTTAGAAATGTAAATTTGACTATTTTTGGGGAAAAACAAGGGGAAAATGGTTGGTATGATTCAAATTAAGGTTTAAGGCAGTGGCTAGCACTTCTATCTTTCTAAGTTTTTTCTTCTACTACCTTTCTTTCTATTCTCTTGTTTTTTTCCACCACTCTCTTTCACCTTCGTTTCTTTTTCTCTATGTCTTTTTCACATTTGCATGTTAACACACAAGGTGCACTGTTACACTAGCCCCCTTTTCTCTCCCTTCTCTTGTCCATGTTTTCACGGCCCAATCAATGTGTTAGGTGAAAAATGAAAAGCCACCCATATGTTTAATGTCGAATGATGAGCAAAGAATGTTAATGTTAGTAGGTTTAAGGTGTTGAACAATTGGTCAAGGCCAAAGCTCAAGCTAGTTGAATCAGTTGGGCATCGAAGAGGTCCAAGGTGTGAAATCAATCAAGGGTTAGGCGCGAAAAGCTTCAAGGTGGGCTAAGTTAATCAAGGCCTAAAAGGTTAGTTGAATTATGTCATGGAGCTATAACAAGCTAGGTCAAGGCACAATTTCCTATGGTCAAGGGTTGAGTCATGGAGCATTAAGCGAGGGCAATGTGGGGCAACTACCGTAGTGGCATTCCCATTCGCACTAAAAATAATTATTTCTGGCCGTTGCGAAAAAAAAAACTAATTTTTTACAGCCGGTGCGAAATTGCGAATTAATCCGATAATTCTGCAACCCTATCAGCGAAAAATACCAAAAATGGCAGAATAGGTAGCTGCCCTGAAAGTCTTGAAGCAAGGCTCTAACCAGTACTGGTGATGTTGATCTAACAACTGAATTCTAATATTCTCCATCTGATCCATCCTCCTCAAAGTCAGAACCATCCAGGTCTACATCACTTGGAACATCAAACTGATCATCCAGGCAAGCCTCCATCACACCGGCCAATGAAGCTTGCTCCATGTGTGCGAGCACCTCGATGTCCCCCTCAGGCCCTGCCGTCGTATCCTCCTCCGTTGCTTCCAGTACAAGCAGACCCCTTGTCAGACATTCTGACAAGGCCTTTGTTTGGAACTCTGCTTCGTGAATCTTCCCCATCCCGCACTTCATCCACCCCTTCCTAATCATCTATTTGAGCCCTGCCAGCTCCTCCCAGGAACCCATCAACTAGCCTACCAAGTGGCATCTGAGCTCCTTGATCCCAAGCTAGAGCTGGATGTTATCCGGCTGCACCCCGTTGAGCACCTGACATGCTACTTGCTGGCTTTACCACAGATTGAATTGAGTGCGGAAGCGGTGCTTGAAAGGGCGTTGCAGAACTACATCAGCGACCTGAAGCTTGCTAGTGCAGTTGGCAAGAACAAAGACGCGGTGCAGAAGCAGATGATTCTCCTTTAGCCACCCTCTAAACTCCTCTGAGATATGCACCTTCTAACAATCAATGTTCCAGATGTAATGCTGAAAGGACGAAGCACGCCCCAACTCCTCACACTGCTTTACATGCCACGGCACAATGACCTGGTCAATGAACTCCCTCATGGTCTGCTGGTTAAACCAATGGTTGGACGACATGGTCAGATGCCAACCCTTCGCCCTAGTTGCCACCGCCCCGGGGTCTTTAAGGACAACAGCAGTGGTTTTGCCCTGGAAGATCAGGTAAAGAGGGAGTAGATCCCCACTTGCTACGGAACTAACCGTGCAAGTAATCTGACACTTATCGTCCTTTCCTAGACTCTTGACATCTTTGACCCCTTTAACGTCATAGGTCTGATTTGTGCTTGGCCGAATGTGGAGAGCAGTCTAATCAGAATTGATGACTAGCTCTTCGGGGATATAATATGTCTTCACAAGTGTAACTATCCTGTAGGCCATATCATGACCCTGGGATTCCCAATCAGCGGGGAGCTTACTCGCTGTTGTGGTACTCCTTCTCCAAGTCCAACCCATGTGCCTGCGCATAAACTTCCTTGCAAACCTTCTCGACACGCTGAAAAATCCACTCTTTGTGCGCCTCTCAAAAAGCTCAAGGGCAATAACTGAGATAATCCCTTGAATGACTGTCTGAGTAATGGTGCTGTCCAAAGGCTGCCCCGAGTCTCGCATGCCTTTCAGAGAGTCTAGGATCATCTGAAAGGCCACTGGATGATCTTTGAAGATCCCCCGAGGCCCTTTGTCCTGAACAGCTGACCATGCAAACTGCAGCTTGATAGCCTCCTCATACTTCCTCCATAAAACAAAGCACCCCGTCACATCCTTCTCAAACCACCCCTTCAAAGTGCTGATGGTCAGGTTGTCAAAAGGGCTGCCAACTCGGCCAGGCTTTCTGATGTGTTAAAGGGAGAACAGAGCTTCATACAAGTTCTTGGGGTGCTGCTTCATAGCTTGTTCAATGAAAGGCCACAGATCGGAGACAAACCAGTTTGTGTAACTTCCCCTCTTCTTCTTTGCAGGGGGTGGTTATTCGCTTGCATCCACCCCCGTCTCTTCAGCTGTTGCCGCATCCCCTTGCTCCCCCCCATTCTGTGCTGCAGGTTGCTGTCCGGAAGCCTGAACTGGAATCAATATGGCCGAGGGCACTGCAGTGCTTTTCTTTGGTCTACCAACGAGACGCTTGGCAACCAAACAGGCCTTCTCTGCCTCTTCTCTACGGGTTGCCTGCTCCTTCAACTGCTCTCCCAACTGAGTCTGGCTTCTCTGCCATTGGGCAAGTTGCTCTTCTTTAGAGATGACAGAAAAAAACTTGGTGATAGTGGCCACCTTGGGCGCCATTCCCTTACCGATGCCTCATATGTTTTGCCGTTTCCCCACAGCTCTAGTGCCATTCTTGATTTTTGAAAGGGAAGCCACTTTTCCTTATCTGTCTAAGCCATAGTGCACGCAGCTCGCTGTGGCTCAATCTCTAAGGCCTGCAATTTTGGCTCACATGCAGCTTGTGATGAATTCAGTGAGCCATGCCCAGCAAGAGTACAAACATGAGGTGCAAAAACGCAACTTTAGAATTGCATCAGGGTTAAACATTTCCAACATCATGTAAAGGCAATGCAAAGACTGAGTGGGTGCAAGATCCTATCCTCAACATTACAAACATGAAAAAGGGTTTCAAGAATCAAACCCGAAGAGATAATCAATTATGACAAAATCACTGCAGTCAGGAGAAGCTTGCTCTTCCTAACTGGGTTCTTTCACCCAATTGCACATTTGCCCCGGCCCTTTTTCTTACCTACCCACCAACTAGATTCACACCACCTCTCCCCCTTCACCTATATGCCTATTGCCCAACCAAGCACCCACCCCCCTACATGCCTATGCCATTCATATTTTTACTTACCTATTCACCCTCCCTCCTACCTATCTATTTACCTCTGCAATGTTGACACCAACCAATGAAAATAATGCAAATGTGGGATATTGCATTCACTTGGCTAGCATTAGATTAGATTTTTTTTTATATTAATTAAATTCAAGGTTAGGTTAATTTAAGAAAGATGAATCATGAACTCATATATATTGAGCAGGTGAAAATCATTCCTTCTCTCTTTTGTAAAGGAGTGGAGACATCTTTCAATTTGGAGATATTCAAATCAAAAGGTAAGAAAGGGGTGAGTAAAAATTAATTAAATAATTTTCTCATTTAAATCCTTAAATTTTTTAACTTTGATTTTTAATTCATAAACAGATCATGTAGTTTATCACTATAATGGTTTAGGGTTTTTAATTTATTTGTTTAAGGTTTTGTGTGGATTTATTTGGACATTTGGTTTGATTTAGCATTGGAAAGCTTTGTAAGGAGAATGTCATCACCTTATACCATCAAATTAAAAGTTTTTTTTTCATTTTTATTTATTTTGTTCATGTGTGGTTCTAATTTAATTACATTTCAATAAGTTTCCTCTATTATGTCAACACAAATATAACTTACATGTTATTGATGATTGGAAAATTGTATTAAATTAGTAAATGTTCAATCATAGCTCAAAAAATTTGTACGTAGTTATTAATTTTGAATACATGTATTGCCTGCATGGGTTCCATGTACAATACAGGTTTTAGTTAAGCATGCGGGTATTGTATGATCAAATACTAGGGGCTAATGTCAATTTTAGGGGTTTATGCAAATATTATAGGAATGGGTTCCATGTTCAATGTGTGTTTAAAGTTCATTTATGAATATTGCAAGGTTAGTTCCCATGACAAATGTGATTTTAGGTTGGCATACATGTATTACAAGGTTGAATCCCAAGTCCAATGTGTATTTTAGTTTGGCATGCAAGTATTCCAAGGTTGGGTCTTAGGTCTAGTGTGTGTTTTGAATTTGACATGCAAGTTTGGGTCCTAGGTGCAATTTGTGTTTTAAGGTTGACATGCAAGTATTGCAACGTTGGGTATTAGGTCTTGTGTGTCTTTAAGATGTGTCATAGTTATTATTCCCACATGAAAGTATTCATTAGTGTATTCCATTAATTCCATTACTCCTTTGGAAGGAGCACTTGTTCATTTACATCACACAATGCAAGAAATCATTGAAGAGTGCACACAAGGAGGGGTTACATTTGTGGCCTTGCCTCCTCACTCATGAAAGTTGTGGCATCATAAATTTGGAACATTCGTTTCATAAATGCAAATGAATCATTGCCCTTAAAAATGTCTTTACATCATGTACTTGACAGTTTAGGGTATTCAGTCCATAAGTTGAAAGATTGTCACAAAACAATGTTGACACACAAATTCTCTTGCAAGTAAATATTAATCTTTGCATCCAATAAGCATCATATTCCTCTAAATTGTTTGTTTGTTTGTTTATACTTAATGTTTTGCATTATTATTGTGTATCAAATGTTAATCATATTATTTTGTATTTAACAATCCAATGTATGCTTTATGTTAACATGAACCCTGCAATGTCATACAAAAGTTTAGCTAATAGATAATATATGTTGTGGGCATTGTAGTTCATGTATAATCACTAAGAATACATAACAATACCCAATAATTTTAAGCATTCTATACATTGGGAAGGTCTTCAATGAAATTTTGGAAGTTTGGATTCAAATATTGTTTATTAACAAGTGAATTTGGGAAGTTCAAATGTAAGTATTGCATTTATGCAATGTAGATTCAAAGGGATTATGGAAGTATTGTGGTTACTTCATATGGATCAAAAAGAAATAATGTATGTATTGTAATTAGAGTAATTTTTCCATTGTGTGTTAAAAACACTAGATTCAAATATTGTGATTAACATAAGGTGGGTAAAAATTCATGATGTAAGTATTGTAGTTAACACAAGGTGGTTTAGGTCATTGATGCGGGTATTATAATTGGAAAAAAATCCAATGTTAGTTCAATCTTGTTAGGTAAGTATTGTGCAAGCGGAGAAGATTAATGTTTTAATGTGTATTAGGAAGATTATATGTAGGTAATGTTATTAAACCTAATGTCTACTATGGGTTAAAGAAACCTCTACGTAAGTATTGCAATGATGTTTTAAATATGCCTTGCATGGTGTCACATGCAAGTATTACATTTCAAGGCAATCTTATAATTTAAATAAGAACTTGTGTGGTCAATGTAATTTTTAGCATGGCCCAATATGCAAGTATTGCATTTTATAAATTTTTTAATGATGGAAAATGATAATTATCATACACACGTATGATGTCATAGGTTTTTAATCATGTCCATTTTTGTATGGTTGAGTTGTCACCCATGCTTGTGGGATTAAATCCTACCACCATTTCACACATCTTTTTAAAAAGAATTATTTTCATTAAATCAATATTGTAATATCTTTCTTTGTGGTCAACATAGGAAATATTAGTTTAAATATGAACAAGCTAGTCTCAACTCATATGCAAATACTTTTTAATAATTTGAGTATTAATATTTAATAGGTAATAATAATAATAGTGGATGTTAGAATAATAATAACATCAATAATAATATTACATAGATAATGTTAATGTAATGAATAATTGTAATTATTATTTGCTAGTATTTTTGGCTACCTATTTGATTATTCTTCTTATTATTTCCCTTGTTATAACTACCATTGTCTATAATAATCAATAATTAGTAATAATTATAATTATAAATATTATTATTACTATTATTTACTAGTAATAAATACAATAAAATGACATTATTCTAGTATTTATTTTAATATTCTTATTAATAAAAATATTAAACTACAATGGAAATAAATTAATTAAGTAATTCAAATAACTATAATAATAATCTTGTATTTAATATTTAATAATATTATTATTATATATTTACTTAAAAATATAATACTCATTAATTAATTAATTGATATTATTATTAATATGAATGTCAATCACAATTTAAGGAAGGGGATGGGCTTCTAGGAATAATATAATCGGGGGCACTAGAGGGATTTCTTAACATGAGCTTCATTTCAAACATTAACTCCTCCTTCCCCTTTACTAGATTTGAAACTAAAAAAAAAATAGATGCAAAATTTTTTTAAATCTTTAATTTCTAAACTATGCAAGTATTATATTCACAAGTCTAACTCATTTTTGGGTATTGCCAATAAATAAATAAACTGCCCAACCAAGCTTTTCATTTCTCATATATGCGACAAAAGGAGGGTGGGGTTGAGATAACATCAAAACATAACAAATACTTGATCTAACACAAAGTATTTTGTATTCCATGCATGGGCCCAAACCCAATTTGGGTTACAAATTTGATGTACGATTTTTTTAAGAAATTAAAATGAAAATGAGTTCTTAATTGCACACTCTAATTTTCACATGAAACAAAATTGGAAACACCATGATTTTTTACATTTATAAAAAATTGCGGAGTTTTTTCTAAAGTTTAATGCTCCTTTACTGTGCACCTCATGGGCCATCACTTTTCCTAGAGTTATGTGTTCATGAATTCAGCATTTTACCCCACTTGGGGCATCTTCTTATCTTGGGGCAACTTCATGTTTTCCACCTATAAGGATGGAGGGTTTGGGTTGACCTCACAATGTTCTTTTGTGTGCTTGCATGGTGTTGTACTAGCCCTAAACAAAAGAACAAAAGATGATCAATGTTGGAACAAAATAATATAAACAAAATGTTGTTCTAATAACACACTTTTAGTTTTGGCTTCGAGGGTATATAAAGCTTAAGTTTCAAAAGGTTCACATACACATACAACCTTGGTTTCTATTAAGGTTGTAGAGTGACTTCATCTTAGTGAATTACTATAAGTTTATTATAGTAATCACAACAACATGTAACCAAAAGTTTACTAAGGTAAATTATTGCCTATTCCTTATGTAGTGCAAAGACAATATAGTAGCAATGGGGAAATAAGGACATGAGAGAAGAAATAGGATCTAAGTGGTGGTAGTTGTCACTAATTGAAAGAATGGCTAACTCCTTAAGAAGGCAAGGAGGGCAATAGCTTAGTGTGGGGTGTGTGTGTGTGTGTGAATAAAGAGAAGAAGGTTGTTTGCCATACTTTTATCTTTGATTTGGATGATTCATTTTTTAAAAATGATTGATGGTTGATTGCAACTTTTGTTGAAGTGGTTTCATCGCTTCATGTTAGATAATCACATACACTTGTCTTGTTATTTTGTAGTAGTTGGAGTTTTGGTCTAATGAGCTACATCATCCAACAATAAATTGTTTTAATAATTCCTAGTATTCCCATATAAAAAATATGGCAACTATTAGGACATGGGAAAGGGGGCTTTTCCATTTGGCGACCATCTTGGGGAACTATAACAGAGGTTATAAGTGGGGGGTTTGTTCTACACATTGTGGAGCATTTTGATGATGCCTTACATTGTGGTTGGGTTATTGAACCCACATTTGGAATTGAATATGATGTTTTATGTTACTTTGGTTGTGTGCGTGCGTACACACACACATATGCAAAATAAGAAATGCACACCAACTAAGGTTTTGAGTTGAATTTCAAAGGTGGATTTGCTCTTAAATGTGGAAAAGGTCAAAAAACAATGAAGTAATGTTGCTTGTGGGCTGATTGAAAAGTTGGATCATACTTTCCTTCATTAAAAATCATGAATGTCACTTACATATGGATCCTAAATTTTTGTTACAACCAAAGGTTAAGCATATTTTCTTGGTTCAACTTAACATTTCGAAATCTCGTTTTTATCATGGAAAATAGATAACGGCCAATTTTGTTTTCATTCCCCTCCTTCATGAGACTTTATTGGATGAACAAACCTCTTTTTCCAAAATAATAATGATGTCAAATACAATTGTAGTGTTGAAGCCACCCACTGATTATAATTTGTGTTTTTAATTGTGCACATTATTAACCAACAACTAGATTATTTTTCACAAGTTGTTTTATTGTCTAAAGCTATGATATTGGGGAGTGTTGAAGTTGAGAAATGTTTCTCTACATTGTCCTTCACAAAGTTTTTTTTTTGAGAAACAAGTTCACAACATATTTGGATTTGGTTGTGCGAATGTATGCACAAAATTTTTATACATTAAAAAACTTTCCATTTATTGTTGTGATCAAAGCATGGACACAAATAAATAAATAAAATATTAGAGCAATAATTTTTTTTGCAATAAACACCAAGATTTTTCAAAGTTTTTCATTTCATCCTTTTTTGCATGCTTTCCTTGCTTGACCTATAGGTTTCAACTTAAAACTTTCAACATGAATTTTCCATTGTTGTTCCATTCCTATACGTTTTGTGTTGACATTGTATGCAACGTACATTACAATTGTGCCTTGTAGTATATATTTATAGATATATTGTTAATTATGTTGTATGTTTTTGCAAGCCATCTCTAGCCACATGGGTAAGGTCCATTTAAGTTTAGGTTCAATTCTCCCTTGGAGATGTATCTTCTAGTCAAAAAATTTACACTTTTACATCCATGGATGCCTTGTTTTCTATTTTTATTTATTTTTGGTTGCCAACTTTTGATTTGTAGTACCATTTTTTCATCATTAAAATTCACATAAAAGATAATCTTATAACTACGAATATTTAACCAAATAATACAAACCATAGCCACATTTTTATTAAGAATTTGATGGGGTGGATTAATTTTTTGAATTTTCAATATGAGAGGATGGCATTTGTCAACCATAGACCAATAACCACTTAGGCTAGCTTCACAATTCCTTTAAAAAATCTACAATGTGTTTTTCTTATGTGCTTGCATTAATATATTTTTGACATTATTACATATTAGAGAAAATTAAAATCTTATGCTTCTACCTTAAGCCAAACAAATATACCATGCTTGGGATTCTTGTTTGACCATCTATGTATTCCAAATATAACATCCTCAAAATATTATAATCTAAAAATATTATTTAAACAAACAATATATAATATTGAAAAAATGGTATTTGAAAACAATACACCCTTTGGGTTGAATAGTGTTCTTGGCCTTGGCACATGCACATCTAAGCCCCCACTTTTGCCCATGTTTTGCTCGTAAATAAGAAGACAAGGTCAAAAACAATGCATCTTTTTTTGAACACATATGGATAGTTTCAGCCTCTTCTAGTTTAGGTAAGTGTAGGTAGGGGTAAATATTGAGTTTTTTAAAACCTTTTTTTAATAGGAGGGGTATCTATTAGAACCCAAATTTACCATATTAGGGTTTAATTATTTTTACAATATAAATAAATTTAAGGTTTTTTTTCTTTTTTGGGTTTTAACATTTTTGAGCTTTTTGGTTTTTTGGGCTTTTAATATTTTGTGCTTTCTAGATTTGTGATTGTAAAACTTGCAACAAGTTTTCAATATTCCTATTTGAATTTCATAGTTGGTGTTTGAAATGAATTCAATGACAAATGGCATTTGTATTTTTGTTTTTTGATCATGTTGAAAATTTGAAAGTTAATTGTCATAAGAGAAGGAAAGTGATTCAAATGAGGAATTTACTCTTGGAATTTGAAGCACCATTCATCTTCCATGTAATGCTGATTTTTTATCTTTTTTTTTCCGACCAAGAGATTAGACCACATTAAATGTGGTGGAAAAAACCTAAACAATCTACACATTGAGATTTGGTAGAAATAGTTGTTTGGCACACCAATTTGGAAATAAAAGATTAAAAATATTTATTCACATATCATATGACTTACGGAACATTTATGTATTTGGTAAAAGAATTGGAACATTTTGTTAAATCTAAAGTTCTTATGTTTGTTACATCATTATTAAAACCTATAGAAGCTATTGGGTTCATGTTATATTGATTTGTACATGGCATTAGTGCAAATATTATTGCTATTAGATTCAATGTTGGAGCTTCTTTATGTAGAAGTATGTTAACATTGTTGTTGATGCTCTAATTTTTAAGGATACATTGTTTAGGATACACTTTTTCTATATTTCATGGTTTGTGCTTCCTTAAGATCATGGACAAATTTTTTTATGCATGTGGCCTACTCAATGTTTGTGGCACCAATAATGGGTCATATATTCCTATTTCCCAAAAGCCAAATAAACAGGCTATTATAGTGCATGCATATAATTATTATAGACATAAAAATTACAATTCAATTGTTTTACAAGCAATTTGTGACATGGACAAGTTGTTTTGGAATGTATGTTGTTTGATTCTTGGTGAAATGATGGATGCGGATCAATTTCAAGTGTATTTTATTTATCAATAATTTTGAACACAATCAATTTGAAAGAAATTGATTGTGATGGTTGAAGGTTTGGAAATTAAACCTTATTTACTTGGAGATGTAGGTTATGCAAGTTGAGATTACATTTTGTGTAATTTCAAGCCAATTGGTAGAAATATGGATAAAATCATGTTTGATTAACAAATGAATGTTGATAGGGTTAGAATTGAAAATGCTTTTGGAATTCTTAAAAGTAAGTGGAGGATTTTGCACTACATCAATGCATGTGTTGATTGAGCTCCCAAAATTGTTGTGGCTTGTTGTTTCTTTCATAGGTATTGTTAATTAGGAATACCCTTGCCTCTAAGGGGTCCTCAAATAGATCTTTTTTATGGCATAAGGGGGCAAATGATGTTTATCCATGAAGGTTGAATAACCTTGCAACATGGATAAATGATGGGTGCTACACTTTTCACAAATTGAATGAATTTTTGACCCAACCCAATTTGATGTTCTTCATAACCATTTTTCTAATAAATTGTGATAATTTTTTGCACATCAATTTAATAAGTCTTTTTTTTATCATGGCTACATCATTTTATTTTTTAAATTTTTTATTATACTAGTCTAATTTTAGACCATAGGTGTGTAAGGAGGGCTTTTGAATCATGCAATTGCAAATTTTTCAAAAAAAAATCACCTTTGCAATTAGATGAAAAGAATGGCACAAATCCCCCATAAAATTCATCTTACATATACATGCATCAATTTTGTTGATTTAATTGGATTCATTTGATATGTAGACCATAGGTGCAAGAGGAGGGCTTTCAAGTCATGAAATTCGTAAAACTGAATAAAATAAAATAAAATAAAATAAAATCACCTATGTGATTAGATAAAAGAATGCCAAAAATTCCCCATAAATTTTGTTTTGCATAAATTTGCATAAATTTTGATGATTTTATTAGATTGGTATAATATTTGGACCATAGGTGCATAAGTAGGCTTTTGCATGATGAAATTTGAAAAAATGAAAAAATGAAAAAAAAAAAAAATAAGAAAATAGTTATTTGTTTATTTAATTAAATAAAAAGAATGAATAAAAATTGAGCTTATGTTTAGATTATTATAACGATGATTAAATAATAAAAATTA
>Ga0116231_10008744_pt1 | contig 17572 bp, 18 predicted proteins | sample S1TSphgellanicum_2_FD_89695 | JGI IMG/M metagenome (GOLD analysis project Ga0116231, IMG submission 89695) | Host-associated microbial communities from peat moss isolated from Minnesota, USA - S1T2_Fd - Sphagnum magellanicum MG | ecosystem: Host-associated > Plants > Peat moss > Unclassified...
AAAAAAAGAGGACCGGGCAGTTTAACTGACAAAGAAAACAAAACCCAACAAAAAACAAAGGTTCGAGCAATTTAACTGACACAAAAAACAAAACCCAAAAAAAAAAAAATGTTCAAACAATGCCTGAAAACTGTCCGGACAGACGGACTTGTAAATTTAATATGTAAGATTGGTGTATTAGTGGTGTCCTTATTTGTTATGTTCTTTAGTGACATGTGTTCTCGTGCTTTTATTTGCCTTTTACTTCTTGTGAATGGGTTCCCATCATGGACTGTTCTTTTTTCTTTATACATGGTTTTTCTTTCATAAATTATTGCATTACTAACCTTGGAAGCTTGGACACATGTTCTGTCCAATAGTAACACTAGAGTAGCTTGGCAACTTCAACATATGTTTGTCAATTGATTATATATATACATATATTTCAACAAATGGTGTATTCTCAAATATTCCATCAAAATTTTTATTTTTCTTCAGAAAAAAATATTTCTGAATTTTATTTTCTTTGAAAATTTTCAACATTTCTGAAAATAATATAATTAGTAGTATTGAACTGGCCCAGGTACTACAGTAATTCATTTTTTGAAAATTAAAATATTCTTGAAGATTCAATATTTTCCCTTTGCAAATCTTTGTTATTTGGAATTTTTCTTTACTCGACAGATATCCTTCTGGTACCTGTCGAGTATTACAGTTAAAGCGTTTAAAAAGATAACATGGGTACCTCATGTACATCAAGGCGAGAAAGCTGGTAGGGGGTCTTACTCCTCCTAAATCCTTATACTTATGCCTACTATTGAGGGACCTTATGCCTATCACATTACAATTTATGAGCAAATTTGAGACAAGTTGTCTTTACTTTTGCTCCTAAAAATTGTAATAGGCACAAGGTCCCTCTCACTCCTAAATAGTAGGCACCTTGTCAAGAGGGGATGGATATTCATGAATATAAGGTGCCTTTCAAATAGGTATACAAGATACTCATGAGCTCCAACCAACTTTTGGAGAAATGAGTCACATTTATTCCTTTTTGTTATCATATAATTCATTTCTAAATGTTGCAAAATGGGCTTGTGGACACAATAAAAGGCATGTTTTTATGATACGGAAATTTGGGTTGTCACTTGCCTTTTTGTATTATGATTAATTTTTTAAATGAAATTTGTTTGATAAACATACAAATAATTAGCTTCAATTCTTTTGGATATTATTAAAATGAGATTTGAAAGATTATGCAAGAATTGATTAAAATAAAACACATCAATTTTTAAATAAATATAGAATGAATATAATTTTTTTTTTGAAATATAAATGTTTTTAATCAATTTGATGTTATTTTAAAAACTTCAACAAAGGCTTTGATGAAGATTTAATAATCAAAATCATAATGAAATTAATTTTTAATTGATTAAAAAAATTGTATTATTGTTGTTTTTTATGTCATAAAATTTTAGTATTGCCCTAAGATAGTAGACATGCATGTATGATTTTAGGTTTTACCAAGCATGCATGGGGTAAACACAACTAGTTTATAAAGTTGGGTTAGGGTGCAATGAGGTTTATAAGTGAAAATTTAAGGAGAACAAAAAAGTTGAGGTTTTTATTTTTTATTTTTTTCACATGTTTGTTTTTTATTATGGGATTTTAATAGGTATAATGAGTGAATAATTCAATTAGATTGAAAGAATTGCAAGTTGTAAGTGGAGTTTTTTTAAAAAGGATAGGAATTCTTTTTTTCCTTTTCCAAAGGAGTTTTTTTTTAAGGGATTGGGAGAAGTGAATTTTATTTGGGATGGGGACTAACCCAAAGGTTTGTTTCTTGGGTGGCATGGGAAGGAAAAGTTTGGTTGATTCTCAAGGTAGGAAGCTGAGATTTTTAAAAAATTCAAGCAATTGTTTTTTTGTGGTGTCAGATGGGGCAGTTGGAAAAAGGTGGTGGGTCAATTTATTTTTCTTTTTTTGTCTTTTGTGACATGGTGATTTAATGAAGATTTTTTCTCAAAAGAATATTTTATAAAATTAATATCTTTTTTTTGGAAATGGAACAAATTCATCACAAAAAAAATTATTTAAAAAATTTAACAAAAAGAACAAAAAAAATTTGTTTAAAACCGAACATTTCATACATCCAACCAAAAGGGGGGGGGATCAATTTTGACTTTTTTATGTGTCTAAATTTTTTATGTACATGATAAAAAGTTGATGTTTAACAAATAATAATAATATATTTGAGTGAAAATGAAAATAATGGTTAAATAGTGTAGAAAAATTTAAGGTTTATGTATTAATATCTTTCAAATCTAGGTTGAAATATTTAAGGTTTGGGTGTAAGCATGAGGTGCATAATTAAAATTCATAAAATGCTAAGGATATTAATGTCTTGTTCATTATTAGACCATAATTTAGTTGCCAAACCATGGCTCACCAATATCCATGGTTAATGGTAAATATCTACCACAGTTAAATTATTGAAAGTTAATAATTAAAATTCACAAGATGCTAAGGGTATTAATGTCTTGTTCATTATTAGACCATAATTTAGTTGCCAAACCATGGCTCACCAATATCCATGGTTAATGGTAGATATCTACCACAATTAAATTATTGAAAGTCAATAATTAAAACTCATAACATGCTAAGGGTATTGATGTCTTGTTCATTATTAGACCATAATTTAACCACCAAACCATGGATATGAAACTTTATTATTAAGTTGAAATCTACCATAATCAAAATTACTTAAAATCAATACAAAGTAAAAAAAAGGTTTAGGGTTAAGTTTAGAGTTAGGTTTAGGGTTTAAGTTAGATCTTTGTCCCATATAAATAAAACATTTTATGTTTGTTGCCCTTTTCTATTCACAACAAGAACAATGTGCTTGGTTTAAACTTTTAACATTTGTTGATTTTTTTTTATTTCTTTTGCAAATGTGTGATTTTGTAAGTGTATATTTTGCCAAGTATGTGTTTTGCAACTATTAGTTTTGTCAAGTGCTATTTCATTTGTTTATTGTCAAATTCATTTCAATTTTATTTTATTTTATTTTATTTTAATTTTTTTTTTGCATAATGGCTATTGTTCTATTTAAAGAAGCTAAAGTAGTTATGATGGATGGCTTGGATTTTGGAATTAAAGATGTTGCATTTGAGGCAAATGTGCTCAATTGGTATGGCACCTTTGATCGAATTGCAAATAAAAGCATGGAAGATCCAAGTTATGCATACTTGCATTGTGATTTGTTGGATAAGGTAGCTTTGACCACAATCACTTTGAGGGTGAAATCACCTCATATAGAAATGCATGAGCAGCATTTGTAGAAAAGGCATGTTTGTGAGGTTGAAATTTTTTGGCATTGATTCAAAGTCCAAAAAGGGTTTTGAAAAAGGGGATATGCATGTTGTCATTATAATTGAATTAACAACTAGTGTCATGAATTCGTGCATTCCAACCCGAGTTAATTCCCATGTTTTTCCACATGGATTTGATTAAAGAATTTCGAAATTTTATTCAAAATCGAAGGTCTACAACCATTGTTGTCATTGTGATTAGTGTAACGGGAGTAGGGGATAACAAAGCATAAAAACAATTGTCGATTGTAAATGGAGAAGGTGAATTTGACCGAGACATTCTTACTCTTGGTAACCATTTCAAAACATAATATGATCACTTGCTTAAAACGTACAATGGAAGCCAATGTGTTATGTCATTGATTAAGAATGTGATAACAACATCAAAAAGAGATCGATATTTGAAGGCACAACATTACACAATTTTACAAAGGTTGTTGACAAAGCAACCCAAGCTTACCTTCTTCAATTACACAACAAATTATCAAATGCCCAACCTACATTAAGATAAGTAAGCCTCTTTCCTATCCTTTGCATAATTCAATGTTTCTTCCAAATTTACACAAAAATATCAAACATAACCAAATGTTCATCTCATGGTGAACTATATTAGAAAAGATAATGGAAAAATTATAATAATGTAAAGTAAAAAAAAATTCAAAGTTTTGTAGTTGAGCGCCGAGGAAAATTAGGTGTTTACTTAATTTTCATTTTCCTTAGGAAAATCGGGTGGTCGCCCAATTCTTTTCTTCTTAAAGGAACATGAGAATTGGGTGATTGCCCAATTCTATTCTTCTTAAAAGAACTTGAGGATCGAGCAGTCACCCAATTCCCCTTTACAAAACAAATTTCAAGTTTTTTTTTTTTCCATTGGCACTTAGGAAAATTGAGCAACTACCCAATTTTCCTCTTCCTAAAAAAAAAACATGGGAATTGGGTGGCCACCCAATTCTCCTCTTCTTGAATAAACATGAAAATTGGGGGCCATCCGATTCTCTTCTTAAATGAATAGGAAAATTGGGGGACCACTGGATTGTCCCCTTCCTAAAAAACCATGAGAATTGGGTGGTTGCCCAATTCTCCTTCACAAAAAATATTTCAAAGTTTTTCTTCTTAAGTAGTGAGGAGAATCGAGTAGTCACCAAATTGTCCTCTTCTTGAACGAATTTGAAAATGGGGCAACTACCTAATTCACTTTTATAAAAGAATTTTCTTTTCTTTTCTTTTTTTTTGGCCTAAGAAGTCAGGAAAATTAGGTGCCCGCCCGATTCTTGTCTTAAACAAGCATGAGAATTAGGTGGCCACCCCTTTACAGAAGAAATTTTCAAAGTTTTTTTTTTGGTTTGTTTTGTTTTGCTTGGTCATTAAAAAGAATCGGGTGGGCACTTGATTTTTTCTTCTTAAGGAGGAGAATGACAATCAGGTAGCTCCTTGATTCTAACAAAAAAATTAATTTCAATGAAAAAATAAATTGAACCATTTGATTATTTTCCCTTTGAGGAAGGGAGAACCGAATAACCACATCATGTTTTTTACTATAATGGTTTATAAAAAGTAAAATTACATTGAAATTAATTTTTTTAATATAATTATCTAAAAAACAAAAATCAACCTTCCATTCCATACTAGACATAGAGTACAATGTTGTTACTAAAAGTGAAAAAGTTGTTTTTATATAGTCCATTATAATTTCTCTTTGGGGAAAGAATATGGGATAAAACTTTTGGAATGTGTTTGTTCAAAGAAGAACATATTGTATATTTAATATGGTAAGGTAGACAAATAAAGTTTTATAACATTCTCCACATTGGTCCATGGCCTTTGAAAATTTAAAAGATTTTGTAGCCCCTTTTTTGGCACATCTAGTGTCACAAAAATCATTGAAATTAATTAAAAATTGAGCAAGATATGGCTTTTGGAAGTGAAAGGTTTAATGTTTAAACACAAAAAAACAGTATCTATTTTAAAACTTAAGATGTATGTACATTAGTTTAATGCTTTTGCACTTCAAAGATTATTTTTAGAACTTCAAATTTCACACCCATAGTTTTTTTAAACATTCAAAATGAATAAGAAATGAAAGAGATATACGGTTTGAAAGAACGGGGTATAAGTTTTTTTGTGTGCTTGAATCACTTTTTCTTCTTGTCATTTTTTTTTGTTGTTATTAAATTTTTTATTTCGTTCTTTGTCTTTTCTTTAGGTATTAAATTTTTTAATTATTACATTTCCACAACATCTTTTATTATGCACTTCTTATGCATTTCATTCTTTTTGTTTACATATTATGTGTATGTGTGTACATGATTTTCTTTCTTTCTTGATTGATGCACCTTTTTCACATTTACCCATTGTTCATGTTCATTTTTGTTTCAACATTTTTATTTTTTTTCCCAAGTGATCAAAGTGTTGTCCATAGTTAACCTAGTTGTGCCTCCATTTCAAAAAGTATGTGGAAATTATAATATAATGTATGTCATCATTTCTCCAACATGTAATGTTCATTGTAATGCTTGTTGTTCAAAATCAACAATTCAAAAATCAGGCTTTCTTTGTGGTTCCATTATAACCAATGATGAACCTATGTTATTGACTATTGAAGGCAAATGGCTTAAAGCAATTGTGCATATGACGGAATCTAAATCTTGGATTTGCCTTGTCCAAAACAAGTTCAAATCCTCATTTCAATTTACATTCATGATAAATTTCAATTGTCGCCCACATTTGCCCTTGTTGGTTTTCAAAAAGACATCCAACAATTTATCTCACAAGGGGAAACCAATTTGAAGTGCAAAGGTTTAATTGCTCTTTTGGCAATTATTCATAGTGACAATGTTCAATATAATGTGAAACGCACGCTTGATTTTGATGAATCAAAGTCAATTTCTAAAAACCTTCTTAAAATTAATTTTTTATATGGCCTATCTATAGTTATTTTTAGTATACAAATATTTGATATATGTGGAAATTTCCTATATCAAAATTTTGGTTTAAATAGCATGCATTATATAATCATTTTCATAGTTTTTTTCTAGAAGAAAAGGAAATTTTTCATACATCAATTTTACATCAAATGCCCAACATAATTTTAAATGCAACATTTTTGTATGTGAAGTAGTTTTTCAATGAAAGCAATTTTTCAATGAAAGCAGTTTTTCAATGTAAATAGTTTTTCAATGCAAACAATTTTTCAACATAAATTTTTTTTCAATGCAAATGATTTTTCAATATAAGCAAATTTTCAATCAAGTAATTTTCTGATGTAAGCAGTTTTTCAATGAAAATAATTTTTTACTGCAAGTAAATTTTTGATGCAAATATTTTTTTAATTCAATTTTTTTTCAATGTAAATAATTTTTCAATTCAATTTTCTTTCCATTAAAATCCAATATTAAAAAAATCAATGCAAATAATTTCCCCAAAAAAATTTTTAAATGTAAATAGTCTTGAATGAATCATTGATTTTATTTTTTTAATGTGTTTATGTGGGACCATTCTTTTATATATATATATAATTAAAGTTCATAATAATGAAAAATCCTTTATTAAATCTTGGTGATTCATCATTTAAACATGTATTGCATTCATATGGCCTTTATTTAATTTCAACTTGAACATACAAATAAAAATAGGCAATGGTCTTTTTTATTGCATATTTTATTTATTAGATAATCATTTATCATCTCTTCAATTGAGGCAAAATAACATGGCACATTTAAATCAATGTTTATTATTGAATATAGAAAAAGCCCAACAATGTTGTATATGAAAATTAAATCTAAATATTTTGTGTGATTTGCATCAAGGCATGGTCACAAATGAACATTAATATGTGACGAAAATGGCAGTAAGTGCTAGTATGAGAGGTTTGTGGGGAGATTTCATTACAATATTTTGGACAGTCGAATGTTTACAAAGGCTAATTTACATTTGGAATAAAATATCAAAACACATTATGTCTCAACATGGCATGTTTTTTCAATCTATCCCCTTACATATAATGTACAATTTTCAACATTTTGAACCAATTCAATATGTTAATGGTTTATCTAAGTCTTTGCCTACTTTTCAAATTAATGATCCAAAAGTTATCATATATTTAAATGACTTTCCATTTGTTTTAAAATCAATGGTGCAACAACCTTGTATTCAATTATTACAAGTAGCTACATATTTTTATTGGAGTGAAAAAATTGATTTTGCATTAATGGACATTTTGAAAGATAATAGAAATTGACCATTGGAGTATGTTGTTTCATTGTAATTCTTATAATACAAATATATATATATACATAATCGTATTCAATATTTACAATTGTTTTTGAAAAACAACACAAATGTTCCTATTAATAAAATTCTGTCTAATCCGTTCACTTCAATTTCCCTTACCAAAGTTTAAAAAGATCCCAAAATTCAAATGGAACACTCCCATTTGATTATTGAACTTAATGTAACACAAATATATATAGGCACTTTATGACAATAATATTTTTGAATTATTGGAGGTTTGTCCAAATCTAACTTATTACACAAAACATTTAATTCATCAACATGTTCCAAATATTAAAAGAACCATATCACAAATTATGAATCACATGAAATATATATATACTAAAAAATCACAAAAATATTTCATAAATGACAAAGTTTAATTGTCATATGTTTAATGCATTCTAAAAGAAATTAAACAACCAATTCCCACACAATTTCTTATGGAACATGATGTTCAATCAAACAAAATAACACGTAATGTTAATATAAAGGAAAATACGCATAATTTAATATACATTGACAATTATAATATAAAAAATTCATTAAAAATTAATTCCATGTTTTAATTGTGAAATTTTATGTTTTTTAAAAATAATTTAAATGTTTTCCAAATTAATTATTAAGATAATTTTTTATATACTTTCAAATTCAAATATAACCTAATTCAACATCATACATATGTGCAAGTTGTTTACATAATATTAGTGAAAATAAACCACTATTATATCAAGTACCAAATAATTAAAAAATAAATAAATCATTCCATTGGTCTAAAAATTAACACAATTAAAATAACATTTTATTTCATCACATCTTGCTTTTGCTCAAATTTATAAACTCCAAGGGTATGGACAATATAAAATGCATGGTAATGTTATTATGTCCCTACAACTATGGGTCAAACTCAATCAATATTACCACATTTACCACATAATAATGCAATGATAAACGTGTTTCTTAAGGGAGGTTTTGAATATAAATCACTTTATATGTCAAATAATGTTCATCCAAATATGGTGATGGTCCTTTTATGAGATTTAATTAAACCATCATTATACAAGTAATTAAATGTTACCATTCATCATCAATTGACAAGTTTGATTGTTTTGCATACGAATTTAAAATCTCAAATTCCTACTTATAATAATGCATCATGTGATAACTCTGAATCCAATAAATGAAAAAATAAATTTATACACCAACAAATTCAATGATACATAATTTTTTAAATGTTCCAAAATTAATGAATTATGAAAATGATATATATTTTAATGCCCCAAATAAAAAATTTCACCCTTTAGGTTTATTTAAAGATAAACATTTAAAAGAGCTAAGTTTTCCAACATTATTTTATGGGCAATTCTACCAATTTTTTGAAATTTTTTCATATCAACAAATAGTTTAGTGGGAATTAATTTATAAATTTGGGGATTTATTAACAAATATTTTAAACTTTTTTTAAAAAGTTATTAAAGTTTCCATCCAAAAAATCATAAATTTTAGTTGGTTGTGAATATGAAAAGGAAAACTGTGGTAAAACTTTAAAAGTTTATCAAGTACACGATAAACAAAATTTAGATATTATCTTCAAATCATATTTAAATTATCATGATTTAAAAGGTTTGGGTAATTCACTTGATTATTTTGAAAGGTTACGAAAAAATTTATTTGCAATGATTCAATAAATTAATCCTCTAATGTTCTTTGTCATTTTTACATCTATTGAAAGATTATGGAATCCTTTCATTAAGACTTTACACACATTACATGTATTTTAAGATTAAATCTCCCAAATAAAATAGAAAATTTCTAATATGTTCATATAACAAAATTGATATGAATTGACCTTATCACAAAATATTATAATCATAAAATATCTTGTTTTCGCAAAATTATCGCAAAAGATCATTCTTTTTTAGGTATATTATTGTTTTTTTTCCTCATTGAATTCCAAAGTCATGAAAGCGAACATGACCATGGACAAAAAATGCACCTATGTTTGGAATGCACACAAATGAAGAAATTGAACGGTTTATAGACATGTATATTTCTTGTGATTTATCACTATTATCAAAACCATTACAAAATGCACAACACCATCAACACACATGTATATGTAAGAAAAAAACCATGTTGTTTATAAATTTCACTACCCATTACTTCTTATGTGAAAAATAAAAATTTTAGAACCTCTTCAAATGAATGGGAATTATCTATTTTCACAACAATACCGCCATACACAAACAAACAAAATATTTCAATCTTTGAAAATTTTTAAAGAAAATGATGATATATCATTTTTTGAATATTTAAATTATTTAAACCTTGATGAAAGTACATGTTATTAAGTTTGAGAAGTAAATTAACAAAGTTGCACATTTTCTTGAAACAAATTTTGAAAAACATAAGAACCAATGCATTTAATATACATGCTATTCATTTGTGGTTTGCAAATATTGATATTCAATTTATCTTGGAACCCTATGGAACTACAAAATATTACACATCATATATGACAAAAATAGATAAATCAACAACATTAGAACTACATTCTATCATAAAAACTTATATCGCAAATACAAGAATTCAAAAATTAGGTAATGATTTTCTTAATGCCCAACAAATGGTTGCTCAACTTGGTATTTACCTTGTGTTTTATTTACCATTATATCATTCATCTTGAACATTTTTGTTCATAAATGATTCTCCCTTTGAAGAATGGGCTTTTGTGTTAAAATCACAAGTTGCATTAAATGAATTAGAACCAAATTCAATTGATATAATGTGTTAATTGATTGTAAACAAATATATTAATCGTTCTAATCAATGTGAATTGTTGTCATTAACATAAATTTCTTTTTATAACATTAAAAAAAAAAATTTCAAAACATCGCAAACTTAAAATTATTAGGTTTATAAATTATAATAAATATAAAGATATTGAAAATTAATTGAAAGAACAAATTTCATTGTATTCACCATTTCGAAATTTAAAAAATTTGTAACTTGAAACTAATGTAACTTGACATGATGCATATTCTTAACAAACATGATGAAATTTCTAAGATTAAATCTATTTTCAACTACCAAATGCCATATCCAAATACAAAAAAATTGGATGATTTAATAGATTCAAAATCAAAACCATTACATTCAACTAACATTTCAATAGATATATAGATAATGAAGTAAATGATCCACATCCTACAATTTTTGTAACATTGAACATTATGATTTACGATCTAACTTTGTCATTCAATCACATAATGGATCAAACCAAAAATCACAATTTTTAGAAGATGAAAATTTCATAAAATCATCATATTCCATGATGATAGAAAAATTTGAATATCATAATTACTTAAAAAATTAAATGAATTAAAAAGAATAATATTTTATGATATTATGCATTGAAAACAATTGTACCCTAATACACCAATATGTTTATTTTTGATAAGGGGTGCTGGAACTGGTAAAACGTTTACATTAAAGTTCATAAATCAAAGGTTATTATGATTATACAATAGAGACATGTTTTTTAACTTAACAAAAACTAGGGCTTTACTTATGGCATCAACACATAAAATTGTTTTCAATATTGACGATTTAATAATACATTCAATGTTGAACATACTTGTCCAACAATCCTTATTTAGTTTACCAAACTTATCATTGGATTCATTAAATAGGCTTACATGTTAATATGAACAATTACAACTTGTTGTGATAAATGAAATATCACTTGTTGGTGCTAAAACGTTTAATGTTATACATAATAGGCTAAAGTCCATAAAACACATTCAAAACAAATTTCTGGGTGGTGTTGATGTTATCATGAGAAGTGATTTCTTTCAAACACCCCCTATGAAAGATAGTTGGATCTTTCAAAATATCAAAAATAATGTTAATGCACTAACACCAAATTTTTGGTAAACATATGTCCAATGTTATGAACTAAATAAAATTATGCAACAATTTGATATATCATTTATACAAACTTTGAACAAATTTCGTATTGTAACAAAAAATGTAAAGGATATTCAATCTATAAATTCAATGTGTAATTAACAACCACCCAACAATTTTGTTATTTCGTATTTTTTAATATAAATAAACTTGTGCAAAAACACAATGAAAACGTGTTCACTAACACATAAGGTCCCATGTTTATTTTCAAAGGAAGGGACATCAACTATCAATCATGTGCACATCTTATAAACTATTAAACGATTTGAGTAAAATTATGGGTTTGCATTCTACAATTTGTATTTTTAAAAATATGTTGGTTGAATCATTTGTTGGTAATTATGCAACATCTGATGGTCTTGTGAATGGAGCTTGTGGTATTTTTAAAACATCAACAACATATTGTGAAAAAACCATTATATGGATAATGTTTCAAATTTCTAAAATTGAAACACTAATAAAATAAAAATATAATCATTATTATGACAACAACATTGAATAAAAATGGACGCCAATTGAATTTGTCATCAAAAGTATAAGAGTTGGTAAATCCCAATCATTTATCATAACAAGTCATATTCAATTTTCAATTCAACTTGTAGTAATAAGAACCATCCATCTTTCTTAAGGATTATCATTAAATGAATTGGTTTTTCATCCCACTAATGTTTAAAAACGTGGGTTAACATATATAACATTATCCCGCATTCGAAAAAATGAAAAACTATTTTTGTTAGCTTTTTTCCAACATGAAAATTATGTGGATCCAAGAATACATATAGAAATGAATAGATCGAAAAAAATTGCAACTTGGATGCCATTAAGTCCTCAATTAAAAAACTTAATTATACAAGTAATTATATAAGCCTTGAATATAACTTCATTATGTCAACATTACGAAAACATCAATCATGATCATAACGTTTAAGTGTTTCATATTTTATGTCTTATAAAAACAAAAATACTCCATGCATCAATATATGTGTACAAATTTATGAATTCATCGAAGTATTCATATATTCCAATCGATGATGATCATGGGTTAATGATGATGTATGACATACACATGCACTTAAATTCTTTCAATACAATAACTAGTGATGGTTCAAAATATATAACAACAACTTTTAATATTAATACACAAAAATAAATTTGTATTGTATGTGTCTATAGAGGTCATTCATGTTCAATTTTTACATTCTTAAATAATTTTCAAACTATAATTCAACATTCTCTCAAACAATGTCCAATCATCATTATGGGAGATTTAATGTTGACATTTTAAAAGACAATAACCAAGCAAAAATAAATAAAAACTATTTTGATTTCATGGATAAATTCCAATTAAAATCACAATTTAGTGAAAACACCACAAAAGCTGGATTTCAATTAAACCATATATGGGCAAATGTCCCTGGAAATGAATGCAAATATAATGTAACATAAACATATTGGTCAAATTTTCACAAACCAATTTAGATTGCATTCAAATTGCCACACACACCTCCAATGTATGACAAAAAACCCATTAATGTCTCCATTTATTTAAAGTGTAATGTTTATTATTATATGCATGTAAATGTTGCATTTTTCACCTAATTAATTACTACCAAAATGTTGGCACCTTGTGGCTTGAATTTGTATTTTTACATTGTTTTTCTTGGACCATGTGTAAAAACAAAATCATAAATATCAATAACAAGACAAACAAAAATTTGGAGAATTCTTTTATCCACACATACACCCATCAAACACCATAACAAAACACATTTCATGAAAAACTTAAACCCAAAATGTGACAAAAAAAAATATAAGAGTTATCAAATTCTTATATTAAAAAAATAAAAATATGATTAAGAATAAAAATCTTTCCATCTAAATTATATCCCTTCATGATTAATATTTGTTTCAAACATTGAAATACCTCATGCACATTGCTAAAAATTGTCTACATTATTCAAGTTTGAAAACCTTGAATTTTCTTAAACAATATGAGTATTTACAACATTATATTCATTTGCATGGTTAAAGGAAAGACAATGGAACTATAGTTTCAATCTCTACATATTCGCAATAAATTCTAAGAGGGTTAAAAAAAGTTATTTTTCTTAGTACAAATGTGGAAAAAACAATTTCATGGTTTTTCACAAAATCAACAAACTTTCATCCAATATAACTTGAGTTCGTAATAGAACATTAAAACGTCCTATCATGATACCCAGATATCACGAATAATTTGTTTTTTCAATTCACAACAGTTTTTACACCATGTAAATGGCCTCATGGGGCCGAATTCCTGGAAAGCCCTCCCCCAAGGCCCTTCGCCAAGGGCTTTACCCTACACATAAGGTGACATTCTCAATAACTACCAATTTGAGCCATGTAATTGTGGATGAAGTGGAGGGATAAGAGTGTCTACTAAATTCTCAGGGTTTTGTTTTTCAAATTCCTCAAGTAGGTCCACTGGCAAGGATCCTTAGCATTAAATGGCGACTTCTCTAGGTGGGCTGTAGAATTTTTCACAAAAGTGCTGCTATAAGTGGCGACCTATGAAGTGCTTACTTCTAGATGTGGCTAATTTAATTATTTTTATTTCAAAAAATGGCTAACAAAATCCCTTAAAATCTTTTTTTTTTCATTTTTGAAATTATTTTTTTTGCCAAGTTGCAAAGTTTCGCCACCAGAAAAAAAACTGGTATTTAGCTAGTCTTTTGCTGGTTTTGCACCTTGCCTTCCCGGCTAATGTCCAATCAGCTACATATCTAATCATCTACTTACTTAGTAGTACCTGTTGGCCTACCCACCTCAGGGTTTTTATTTTCAATTTGTGATGTAGCCAAACTTGCAATCATCACAACAAAGATTTAGCCAAATTTGGCTATATACCAGATGTGAAAGTAGAAATTTTAATAATTGTTTTACATTTTTGCTACTACCTGCTGGAACCTGTTGTAGAAATCTGGCAAATTAAGAATATTTCTTCTCAAAATCTCGAGAATTAGGACAATTTTTATCACAAAAATACTTTATATGTGTCAAAATCATATTTTTCAGATTGAAAAAATGTGAAAATTCTTCCCCCCTTCCCCCCTCCTCTCCAAAAAAAGCACTGACTTACCCAACTGACTTCAATTTTTCTCTTTTGCCAGAGGACAGATCACTATTGTGAAACCTTGATTGAGGTTCATCCATAACTAAGTCACATCCAGCAGGCTTCCAATGGATGGTGTGCTGGTGGCTGTTTGTTGGCCTTGCCTACCAAGGCAAAGATATTGTGTTTAGATTCATTTTAGAGTATAGTAGCTTAAGGGGATTTTGGCCCCTAGGTAATAATAATAATAATAGGTCTATTTTTGTATGAGGATTTTTGAGAGATGATATTTTGGCTTTAGTTGAAACTTGAGATTAGTTATAATAGAGTTATTATAATAATAATATCTTGAAGGATTTTGGTTTCTTTTAGAGGATTTTTGGAAGATTATATTTTTGCATGGTGAACTATTTGAGTTTCCATAATTCTTCTTCTTTTTGCCTTAAGATACTTTTTAATGTAAATGGCAAGGCCACACTGTGACACACCCCTTGTTCACTCTAACTGTGTTGAAGGGTCTATTGCCTTCCTACCAACAGATTCCAGATTCCAGCACTAGACTTGGGCAGCTAAACTAGGTACATCAAGGCAACAAATCTGATCAACTATAGTATACGAAAGTTATACAAATGAATGTGTTAATTCTACTCATGATGAATTGTTATTATATTTGGCCATTGCAGTAATAGTATGTTCTCCAATTGGTCATGAGCCTATAATGGAAAAGACGGAATAAACACCATGTTGGAGAATTTCCTGTTGCTTGTGAACAATTGAGATAATCTTTTGACAACGGTTTGAAGTGCAGACACTAGGGTCATGATTCACATTATTAGATTCTATGGTTGATTTTAAAGCCAAAAACCTTATGGGTATTGTAACTGGTATTGTATCAAAACATATGTCGATGTTGTTCTTGATAAATGACATCTACAAAAGCAGTCATGAGTTTTACCTGTGTGCAAAAGAATCCATGGAGATTGATCATAGAATCTGATAACTGTGAGCACCACATGAACGTAATGTGGCTCAAAACAAACATGCATTACAACAAGCAGTTGATTACAAAATGCAACAAAGAGATGGGATATTAAGCCACATCAATAGAATAAAGGCCGTGGTGGTGAAGCTTAATTATTTCAGGTGAAACTACAAAAATGGTTATTGCTTTGACTAAAGTGATTAAAAATTTCTCCAAGGCACACAAACACACTTTCATAGCTTGAGATACATACCAATGAGATCACCCATCTTCATGTTTATATTATAGCTGGGATGGTGAGGTAAAACCCATAATAGCCATCTTCACAAATGATGGTAAAATCTCCGGTGAGAAAGTTCCTTGTCCTCAAGCATTGCTGAACATGCATAAAAGAGGGGATAACCTCAAGCATTTGCAGCCTTCCAAGATGACAGCGGAGGGGTGGATGCATGCAGCCATGTATATTGCATACCCAAATTGTAGTATCGGTCTCCTACAATACCCTCTCGGGGCACTGCAGCTTCAAGCTCTTCAAGTTCCTTATCTGAGAGCTTAATAAATAAAGAAGCAACATTTGATTCCAGATTTGCCTTCTTTGTAGTGCCAGGAATTGGGACTGCACCTTTGTGCTGAACCCATGCCAATGCAAGCTGATTTGGTGAACAGTTTTTCTGCTCTGCAATCTCCATTACCCGCTGCAAGTAAACTTTGTTCTTCTCAAAATTTTCTCCTTGCAGCATTGGCACAAAGTGCTGCAAAAAAATCCATTCAATTGTTAGTGTCATGATTCCTGGAGGCAAAGAAATCCCTGTGTGGTGGAACATCCATTGAAAAGGTGTTACCATCCCAGCTGTGCAATAAAAATGTGATATGAACATGTGTGGAAGGTCTTCTTGCATTGTATTCTGAACACTGAAATGGGCTTCCAGGTAACAATCCAACCCTTGTAAGCCTACTTCTGCATGGACTCAGGGGTTTGACAATCTTGGCTGTTTTGAATATAGGCAATGTCTTGTTGAGCCAGATGGGGCATGCTCGTGTGGAAATCTCTACAGAATGAGATTATAGAGGGTGCAGTCTATAGCTGATAATTTGAATCCCCTTGTGATATACAGAACAAACTGATTGGAAAACATTGTAAAGTGATTACTAATATCCAGATTGGAGCTACCCTGTGATCAATGAGAAGTTTACATGGGTCTCATCAAGAAAGGGGAGGAAAAAGATCACCTTGCGAAAGTCACCATCTCCAAGCTGGTCAGGTTTGACACCTGCAAGAAATCCACGCCCAAGAGGGCTGTAGGGAACTACACCAATACCCAACTCTCTGCACTTAAACAAGAAAAAGCAAATTTAGGTCAAATGATAATGTGGCACAGCCTGCAATTGTTGCTCAGTTCGATCATGGGTATGAAGAAAACAGAAAGATTAGGCCAATTTCTCTTGAGAAGAATCTTTAAACTGCTACTGCGTAAATCAGATTAGCTATATCAGGAAACTTTGTGTGATGAGATCTATACCTGCAAGTTGGGATGACCTCATCTTCAATATCACGAACCCAGAGGGACCACTCGACCTGCACAGCAGTGATAGGGTGAACTGCATGAGCACGCCGAATCTCAGATGCAGATGCTTCTGAGAGTCCAAGGTATTTCACCTTTCCCTCTTCCACCAGCTTCTTCATCTCCCCAACCTGTGAGAAAAGATCACACAGTCTTGAGAACAACTAAATTCCAAGGATAATTCATACATAACGACTTGATAATTTCAAGAGCACCCTTGCAAATTTTGTCAAGGGTGTGACCCCTCAATGTGGAGGCTAAATTAATTCTTACAGTGATTTCAATTGGAACCTTGGGGTCCAAACGATGTTGATAATAGAGGTCAATACACTCCACATCCAACCGTTTCAGA
>Ga0116231_10008745_pt1 | contig 17568 bp, 15 predicted proteins | sample S1TSphgellanicum_2_FD_89695 | JGI IMG/M metagenome (GOLD analysis project Ga0116231, IMG submission 89695) | Host-associated microbial communities from peat moss isolated from Minnesota, USA - S1T2_Fd - Sphagnum magellanicum MG | ecosystem: Host-associated > Plants > Peat moss > Unclassified...
AAACAAAAAAAAAAAAAAAAAACAAAAACTCTCATTGGGCCAGTGAGCAAACACTTAAGAAATCAAAGGAAGTCGAATCATATCACACATTGTTCTTCTGCTTCTGAAGCTCAAAGAACATTTGTAACATTTCACCTAATGCTTTCAACATTTGCAAAAATTGCTCTCAATTTGGGAAAGGATTGAGGAAGATATGATGGGGTGTTTAGTGTAAACAATTCTATGTTTGATGTTGGGTGAATGAAAAACAATTTCAGATTTTGAGCTTAAAATCATCTTTGTCTATGGAGTAGACAGACGTTTTGTAAAATCCTAGTGACTGCACGCACCCATCAGGTTTGAGATCGCTCAAAATGAACTAACTTTAAATGAACTAATTTTTTTGAAATTGCTCAAAATAAACTAAACATGAGGAAGACGATAGAGGGTCAGAACTAGAGAGGGGTTTAGGGGCTTTTTTTTTCAACATTTTAAGACAAACTATTACTCATCCTCTTCCTATGTTTTTCACATAACCCCTTTACTTTTGAGTGTTTACTTTCAACACTCAAAAAACATTTTGTAGCCTCGACCAATGTGGGTCTCCAATGATTCAAAAACAGCTCAATTTGGTTAAGGAATGAGGAAAGTATTGAAAATTGTTCGATGATAAGTATGTGTTTGGTGATAGCTTATTTAATCTTACTAGTATTTTTCTTTTTGTTGAGAAATTTCACACAAATGCAAACAACAATAATAGAAAAAAAACTAACAAATTGTGGCATATAAGTACCCTGGGGCCTGTCATTGAGAAAAAAATTGCCAACTTTCAAAAAAAAAAAAAAAACCAATTTTTTATTTTCTAGAAAAGAAAGAAAAACTCTCTCTCTCTACCAGCCCTTTTTTTCTTGGTGTGCCAAATTTTGCACAAATGTGAAAAATGAAATTTTGGATTGCATATAAGACCAAGGTACCCTTTTTGGGGGGAAATTTTGGCAAATTTCTTTGAAAACTCCAAAATATTTTGCCACATTTTGACTTGAATCTTAACTTGGGGGCAATGTTTTTTTTTTGTTTTTTTGGGGCAGTTTTGCACTTTTGGAATAGGTGGTAGAAATTGCCTTGGGAACCACTATGGGAATCATGTACTGGTGCCATGGTAAAATCCTTAAATTATTTATGTTGCATCTAAAATCCCACCCTACAATAAACCATGGTCTCCATGTCCAAATTTGCCATTTCCCAAGTTGAATATTAAGAGGCCTGACTCAAGAACATGAAGGTTTACCCTGGCCCTAGAAACCTATCACCATTTCATGCTAACCTAAATTCAATTGATTTAGGAATTAGATTATATGGGGTGGTTTGCAAAAACAAATTCATATGTCAATTCTACACAATCATTTCAGTTGTATGGATAACTTCAAGGACAATTTCAAGGTGATTTGCAAAAATAATTCATATGTCAATTCTACACGATCATTTCAGTTGTATGGTTGTCCATGGACAACCTCCAAGGATAATTCCAATCAGAATCAAGTTATTTGATTGGAAGTTTGTTCGAAATCCAATCGACATGTATAATTTCATTTTTATGGTTTCTATGAACGTGTGGGGGAGAGTAGAAGAGAATGAGCAAAGAGAACATTTAGTTGTTCTGCATACAAACATTAGAAAGCTTATGTTTTTGAAACAAAATCAATCTTTAATTAAATAAGATGCAATGGTTTACACAAACGTTAGTTTTTTGATTTCAAGGTGCACAAGTTCATGTTTTTTTATGCAAAACAATGTTAAGGTCTGAAAGTTGATCACATGGTTTTTTTTTCTTTCTCTGATGCATATTTTGTCATAAGGAACTTAGCAATGAACCTTGGTCAAATGGGATCTTTGGATGTTGTGAAGACATTGTGAACTTTCTCTTGTTTTCCTTTTTTTGGGGGGGGTGATATATGGATTTATGTAGGGGCCACATGTTCTACCACTCAACTTTTTTGACCTAAAATTTGAGATGTGTACATCATCTGACCATGTGATGTTTCAACCTCTTGGATGTCTTTTCTTGGGTGTGCAATAGAATGTGAGAAAGAATGGAAATGTGCATATGCAAAAAAATTAAAGTTTGAAATAATCAGAAAGATGTAAAAAAAGGTTGAACAAGAAAGCAATTAAATGTTAGGGCTTGGCAAGTATGTGAGTAATGTTTGGTTCATGTACGATCTGTTTTTTTTTAAAAAGTAGCCCAATTTATGGAGAAAGTTCTAAAGTTTTATATTTAATCTAGATACTACAAATTTCATAAAGACTAAAAATGATTTCAATCCTTTCTTTGCATATAGAATGTAGAATATATTTGCATTTTTTAATACATTGTGATGTTTATTTTTTTAGGCACAAATATCTTCTACCATCAAATCATATGAAATAAAAACGTGTAATTTATTTGGCATTTGACTTCTTTGGGTTTTGACCTATCATAATATGCAAAAGCATTGCGAAAATCCTTCATAATAATGACATGGTTAAAGTTCAAACATGGGACCCTTGAAAAATAATATAATGCGACAACAATCTTGACCCCCCCTTATAGTGTGCTTTCACCCATGAGGGTTGAATAATTATTTTTATTAAGCCTTTCTTTCACATCTATTGATATAGAATATAGTTTACAACAAACACAAAAGCCATTTGTTCCACTAAAGGAATTTGCAATTCTAGATTTTATAATCAAGATATTTGTCCAAGGGTGTACCTTTACCAATCAATTTCAAACCAAGGAAGCTCATCCATTATTTGATTATGGTTCCTTTCCATACAAGCTTGAAATTCGTCCATTATGTGAACCCAACTATAATCATCTCCACCCACATCTTGCAATCTTGGGTCTTCCTCAAAATCATGTAATAATTTTTCTACATCCCGTGGACAAAACATATCAAACCATCAACCCAAGTACTATATACTTTCCTATGTTGCAATCTACAAATTCTTACTCACCTTTGTTGTAACCCATTGAAAGCAACAACATGCAATATCATCATCACCAATCAACTATGGATGTCAGCTAGTGTTTCATATAAAATGTTAACAATTTTCCATCTAAGCTCTCGTTTGTTTTGACAAGCAACAATACGCACATCATCATCACCAACCATCTATGGATGCCAACCAATGTTTAATGTCAAATGTTGACAATCTTCCATTTGAGCCTCTATGTTTTGACAAGTGATCAAAGGTCATTCTTGACATGGACAATTTTAGCCCGATACAAAAAACCCATGAAAACTTTGAAGTACCACAATAGTAGAGGCATTGTTGGCAAAATCCAAACTCATAGCAATGGCAAAATTAGCATGGATCAAGTCATGGCAACAATTGTGAACTTTTAAGAGGACTAATAACTAACCTAAAGTTGTAGCTTCATGCTCTAATGAATTTGCTTCAAGCTAAGAACATTATTAAACAACATCTTACCAAAACAAGATTTTTTTTCCTTTAAAAACATCAACATCTATTTGAACAACATTGTTGAAAACAAAGTTTGAAGTTGTGGAATTAGCTTTGCATAAATAACTTAAGAGTGCAAAATATTATCTTGATGTTTTTTTAGTTAACTAGAACATCAATGATGACAATAAGTTTCATAACCACACTTTGAACTAGAGCAATGAACTCTTGTACAAATACCATCACCAATTCCACAAACACACAACATTTTCCATTTTAAGGAAATTTAATCACGGCATTAACAAGAAGTTCAAAGATGGTGTATGTTCAAATTCTGCTATTGTTACAACAACAATAACAATTGTAACAACTACAACAACTATGTGTGATTGCCACAACCTAGTAGTAAGCAAAAAAATAATGGATTATTCATTCTACAATTTGTTGTCATAATTTAGGTGTTGCATTCCAATCTACCGCACTTCTAAGGTCCTCAATCTCCATGGCACAAATAGAACAATGTCATGGAGCACAAGCATCACCATGTCTACCACCACCATCATATCATCATTCACTAACAACAAAAACAAAAGCAACAATTGTAATAGCTACAAGATTAATTGCTCTTAGGTTTCAAACTTTGAATAAAATGAAATAAGGCTATAATTGACATCGACTTAAGGTATTTGGAATCAAAAAACAATAATTTGTTGACAATATAAAGAGAGGTAATGACTTTGGAATTCCACATTCGGGCTTTCATAGCCTAAATTTGGTGCCAAAGAAGGATGGATTTCTTTTCAATACCTTCACCCCTTGATTTTGGACCTTAATCTAAACTTAAAAATATATATTTTATCTTGTTGTTGGTTATGATTAACAACCTCAAAGAGCAAAAACATGGAAACATTATTTTACAAAATTGTTTGAATTCAATCAAAGATCTTACAATTTGGTTATGGGAAAACCATACTTTTAACAACAAATCTATGTAAATAGATTTCAAACACATAGTGTTGGATAAGGTCATGCAAATGAGATTCATGAAAAGCAAAAGGTTAGTTAACTGAAGAAGAAATGATAATTGGAATTCCATGAATTCATAACAAAAGAAAGTGCATAGAATATTTCATGTGTTTTGGGGCCAGTGATGAATTGATTTCTACCAAAATCTCAATGCTTTTTTTTTTCCCCTTTGTATCCTTGCCCTAAATAATTAGACATAGTTAAATATGTGAATTTAATTTTATGTAGGCATCATAGAAAATTCAAACGCATGTGAATCCAAAATGAATTTTTAAAGGTTATTGATTTTTTTTTCATTTAGAGAATGTTACTCACCTCTTGTGAATAGGCCAAAATCTTGGGGGTTGACATAACTTGTTGGTCATTTCCATCCTTTTCCTACAAGATCCAACAAAGCAATATAAGATTGTACCATCAAATGTTGAATTGGAATTAACTTTAAAAATTCAACCACCATACCTCCTCTTTACACGAAGATTGGTTTCTCCCTTCCACTTGGTGCTTGAATGCAAAATCCTTCCATTCCCACAACATTCAAGAATATAAGCAATTAGCAAGTCTTTGAAAACCTACAAATTTACATCAAGTTGGGATTCAAATTATCTCAATATGATTTGAATACAAGATTTGTGATATTTCTTAATCAAATCTTCAGATTTTAGCATCATCACATCTTGGAAATCACACAACACAATTCAAATTAAGACATGGAGAGTTTCATGAATTTCCAACCCCCCCTTCTTGAGTTTGGAGCTCTATTGAACTCAAAAAAAAGGGAAAGAGACTTGAAAGGGGCCTTTTCTCCTCATGATTTCTTGAGCTACATCACAATGGCCTAAGAAAGGACATCTTTCCCAGGATCATCCATTTTGTAGCTTTAAGAAGAGGCCCCCTTTCATTGGGGTTTCAAGTCTTTTTAGGAGCTTAACAAAGACCCAAGATGCACTAGTGCTCTCAAGTCCTTCCATGATGGTGGTAGCAAGTTCTTAACACCTGAGAGGGGCTTGAAGCTTGTGCCTTGGTGTAAAGTGCAAGGAACACGAATCTCAGGTGGCAAAATCCATCCCAAGATCATGGTAGTGTTTGTAAATATGAAGACCCTCTCAAGGGGTCTAGAAAGATCCTACTTGAAAGGAAGAAGTGACTTGAAAAAGTAGGGAGAATATTTTATCTCCCGCCTTCTTCTTAGAATGTTCAAACAACCTTAAAGGCTAGCAACTCAATTGCCTCATCAAAGATGAAAATTTTCAAGTATCAATGTAGGCCATCCTTTAAGAATTTTGGTTGCCTTTCAAGAATTTGATCACCTCTAGAAAGCCAAGACATATGCAAAGAAGATCTTTTCTTGAATTTCTTGGCCTACCTGAGATAAATCAGAATGAAGATTCAAGAGCGAAAATGAAATGGAGATGGTTGGAAAACATACCTTTTTGTTGGGCTCTTGTTTGTGTGGGGAGGCCTCCTCCTCCGCAATGAATAATGGAACCTTATGTATTATTCCCAAACCCTAGAATTTCAAAGAATAGAAATAACCTTTTCACACAAAAAAGACAACTAGGGTTTCAAGTCTTTTAAAAGCATTGCAAAATGGGAGTAATATTTTGGTCTATTACTCTCTATAATATACAATCTTGAAATTTCCTAGGCCAATTTGAGGAATGGACTCTCCTTGGGCTTCACATGTTTATGTGAAGTTGTTTGACAAGGCACCCCATTTTGAAAGTACCAAGTTTTTTTTCCTTTCTTTTTATGTTGTAATTTGAACACACAATTAGATTCTACAATTCAATTGAAACAAAAAAAGAGTTGGGATAAAAAACTTACTTGAAGGCGTGAGTCTTCTTGCATTGGATAACCCTCAACCTATAAATGATCATGAATTTTTGTTTAAATGTTTTCAAACCCTAATGCTTTTAATAAAGTTCTCTTAGTTCAAATCTGCAAACCCTTGAACCCAAGTTGAGTTATTTCACCAATTATCAAAGAATGTGAAAACCACTAACTACCAACAAATTTTGAACTACATAGCATCATCACTACTTACTTCCTTTGTCTTGCTAACCATCTATAACCACAAGGTCCACTTTTGAAAGCTCACCATCACCTTCAACCTTTTCTTCTATTTGGGATTGGTCCACATGTACAGTGCTCACTTGCATTTTAGGGCCTTTGGCTTCTCCCTCTCATCTTGTTGTACTAGCATTTGTTGTAGATGAAATGATTGTTAGTAAACTAAATCCTACTTTTGAATAGTTTGTATTATTTGATTAGTTTGAAAACAACAATATTTTATTCACTTTTAATATTTTCCATTCATGGATACAATTGCTATGTTATAAATATCAATTGTAAGTAAGTTCCTACATTAAATATCCACAATAAACATTAAACTTGCAAAATTTATTTTATATATTTTATATTTTTGAATGAAAATTATACTATAATTATTTGTAATGTATATTTTGAAATTTACATTATGTTTAACTATTTTTATTTTTCTGTTCATGAATAGTTTTTCCACATGGTAAATATTGTTACTATGATCCCAAATAAATATCCTTAGTAAATACCATGAGTAAATATCTTGAATAAATATTTTCACCCATATTTTTAAAAATCCAATCATTGCAAATTTCCTCTTCAGATATCTACAATATTTTTCAACCTCTAGCAACATCAACAAGTAATCCTTTTGTTTTTCTTGTATATTACCTCTAATATTTTTCATTTATTAAATGTCCATGCTAATTTTTTTTCAAACTTGTATATCTTTACCTCCACATCCATCATATTTATTTACCATTGGTATTTACATTTCTACTATATACATATCCACTTCTTATTAAACATATCCTCTTTTATAACCAATATGCATATTTTTCAAAAATTCCATTATTAACATAACAAAAATCACTTCACATTTTCAATACCACATGATGTATCACTTAGAGGCCATGACAAATGGCTACCATTGTTCACTCCATGTCCATGCCCAAAAATTGTCAAAATAGTGTATCTTCACCTCCACATCTATCATAACTCTCTACCATTGGTATTTACATATCCATTATGTACATATCAACTTCTTATGAAACATATCCTCTTTCATAGCCAATATATGCATGTATTTCAAACATGTTTTCCAATGCCATGATGTATTTATCATAGGCCATGATAAATGGCCATTGTTGTTGACTCCAATTTTACCTTGTTTGCTAACCATCATGGAAATTTCCATTATGGTTCACTGCCATTCTACACATTATCACAATGGTATGTAGCTAACATTCTTAGCATACACATTCATCATGTTGGAACTTGGCCATGCTAAATTACCATTTTTCATGTTTTACATAGATTCATTACCAACCTTCACATGATCATTCACTCCCAATTGCCTTTATTCTTCACTGAGTTAATAATCCTTGATCTTCTTGCATGAACATGTTCCAATCCCAAACCACATATATGGGCTATGGCACATAAGCCTAGTATAGAGTCGTCATACGCAACTTTTCCATGAAACTTGTTCAACACATGTGTAGCCATGAGAAATATCTTTGAAACATTCCCATAATTCAACATGGTATCTAGCCATGTTAAATTTGTTTGGTGTTCAATTTTTCTTTCTTACATTGTGACAATGGTTTATACATAATTGATACCCATTTGATAATCCTATGGTACATTCCACAATGCATTGCCATTTGAGATATCAAACACACATTCCCATGATACATGATCATTCATCTAAGCCATGCTAGTTTACCATAACCAAAACATACACTTCTACTAGCTACTATAGTTCATATTTTTAATTTAGTTCACATTTATATCTATGCACTACATATACTTTCAAAAATATATCAATGGATGGTATATTTCTCCCAATGGATTGTATCTTTAATTAAATTCATTTTCTTGCTTGTTTCATTTAAGTTTACAAGGACTAGAACCTTAGTTGTTAAGTTACTTCCACCATGAATGGGGGCTTAATAATTGTGTGAACCCACTCTCATGAAATGAACTCCAAAAATTACTTATTGTCAGGTTTTATCCACCTAATTTTCTTTATAGATTTGCTAGCACTTTGGAGGTTTTCCCCATTAATGTACTTTAGCCCAAAAGGATTATCCATACCCAACACAATGAACATTATGAACCCATAAACAACTCTTCAAACCCAATAACATTATAATTGTTTTTAATGCATTAATTACCTACACTCAGGCATTGATCATCTATATTGTGGTCCTTCTTTCAACGTTTTCTAGATAATAATTATTTACCAATTGGTGCAACAACCAAATTTATTTTCCCATGGCATATTCTTCTACAAGATTTTCTTGAAACCTAAATTTGAAATAAATCAATAGCTTCACTTTTTTTTTCTTTTTTAGGTCATGAATAAATTGTCTTTCGATTAATACTCAACAATTCTTTTAAAGGTTGTATTACAAGTATACATTTAGTTCCAACTTTGATTTTCCTACTCATTGGTTTTCCCCAAATTCATTGTTTGTCAACCATAGGCTTCATAATAGCTTGCATTCTACTCCATAATGTTTTATGTTTCCAACTATGTAAAATTTCTTAAGTCTTCCCTATAACTCATTTGGACTCTAACAAGAAGGTTGAAAAGATGGCCACTTTTTTTGTTGAAAAATGACTCGAATTAACCTTGGTAGATGAGTTTGGGACAACATCAACTTTGAACAATGCTTGTGTGTTATGTTTGGGTTCCAACCAAGTTTTCTACATATCTACAAAGATGTAACATATGATGCGAACAACAAGGTTTCAATCTCAGTGTACTGGATTCCAATTACTACAGCATAAGGAAAGCAATGGGTGGTGAGCTCTAGACAATACAAGGTCATTGATGAGAACATGCCTACTCAATTGTAGGAAACCATTTTGATGTTAGGAATTGGTGCATTTGTGGTCAAAGCAATAATCTTGAACAAAAATACAAAATAAGAAACTAAATATATTGATATTGATTTGCAAATTTTAAAGGTTCTTCCATCATTCATGTTCATCAATTTGTTCGATACATCTTCAAGAGAAGAGTTGCACTACCCCAATTGTAGAGTACAACATCATTCAAGGCCATGGTCTATCAACTCCTTTGTAGCCAACATTGTCTCGACCCACATTGCACTCCTCCATGTCAATCATAAGTGTTCAATCGATAGTTAATTACCTTTGCACAATGTCGTTAACTTGACATACTTCTAACAAGTTGTAAAAATTGGACTACAATGGGATTATTATTTGTAGTGTCTCTTTCTTGCTAATGACATTCAACATAGATATTTTGTTTAAGATGCCTCCCCTATCCCAAAACATCATTATTCATCACAAATGTAAGGTATGGATAGAAAATAAAATGATTATGCTTAGTCGAAGGTGATCACAACCAATCTCAATAATAGTTTTGGCTTGAATTTCATGAAGTTTACTGCTTGGGTCACTTGTGTTGTGTGCATAATGACCACAATTGCTTCTTGTTTGGGTGCTTGTGACAAGACTATCTAAACTGCCCAGAATTGGTGCACATTCTAATCAAAGGGCAAATCGTGTTAGGCCCTCCTACTTCTTTGCTCGAATGAAAATTCTACAATTCCCTCCCACTCTATAATGTCAAATTTATTATGCTTTCCTTGACTCCAATCCATTTCAAGAGCAATGATTCACCTTGGTGTGCATCTCCACCTTATTACATATGGTAAGTGTAAAGAGGTTATGGAAGAGACTAAAATGTTGATCAAAGATGAGGTTAACCAAAAACTGAATGCAAAAATAGTAGGAATTTCCTTAAAAACATGAACAAATATTTCTTGGAAAAACATTTGTTCAATGACAACAACAACAACATCATCAAACTTTTAAAGGGTGAACAATTCTTGAATACATCCAATACAAGTTTGTTGAATTGAATTTTCCAAATTTTCATAATTTTTTTGCTTACTTCAAACATCATGTAGGGGGAGGCTACATTGATAACATCCTTGAATTGAAGTCCATGAATCTTTATAGTTATATTTTTAAATGTTGTTTTCCATGGCTAATTTTTAGTTAGAAGGTAATTTTCATCTTTAAGATATCAATTGATGGGGTTGGGAATGGAACGTGCCTAGTTGCACAAATCAACATGGGGGAGATTTGGAGAATATTTGGATTATGTTTGACCATGTCAAGCACGTTGTCAGTTAAACAAAAATAGTTTGCCATGTAATATATGATCTAACATATTGCCAAATCATGACAATTGCAATTTGTGACATGCAATGTGAAGACACCAAAACACAATAGATCATGTGGACAAAGTTAAACAACACAATGGTCAAACAAGGGTTTCCCCAACCAAATTTCAAAGGATTCATGGTAAACAATGCGTAAGCAAATTAGAATGTTATTAGAATCATTTACAGTTATGGGGATGTTAATGTTAGGACAATTGACAAAAAGTGTACATGTTTGTTCTATTGGACTTAATCACTCAAAAAACATGCCAAACAACTAATTAAACATAAATTACAATATCAAAACAAGGCCCTTTGTTACGAATACTAATTAAAATGCCAAGTCTTTAGAAGAAAAGAACATTTGATATGCAATGACTTATTATTGGTGGTTTTCATCCAGCTTTGTGTGTGAAATTGGAATTCATAAGCTTGGCAACTAACTTAGCTTCTAGCATTTTTGTGTTAAATAGTGAGGGGGTTTCATGGTTCATGTAAAATTTTCTTTTGTAGATTATGTACACTAGTTTTTTTTCATTTTTTTAATCAATCCACTTCTAAGTTAATTTTGTTTTGCTTTCATTTACAATGATGTCAAGTGGGTAGACAAGTTAACTTGCAATCTTGTTAAAATTATGCATAACATTTAGTTGTAACAATAAAGAAAACATGACACCTCCTTATACACATCGACATGCAACAACTATGTTTGGGCTTTTAAATAGTTCACATTATATCAAGATTACTTATGCAATGATCCATTTAGTCATGGTCTTTTAGTCAAGAAGAATTACTATTAAGGAAGGCCCATGTGTTGAAGGATCCTACCAAGCTTGTGATAGTTATTGCAAATTATGCATTTGGGTGAAAGCACACTAAAGGTGAGCCACTTTCATTCAAAAAAGGTCATGTATAACAAGTATTAAAGTGCGCAATAAATTAAAATCTTGATGCCATCCTTTGGTTATCCTAAACACAAATTAAAAACTTTAGAATTTGCACAATAACATTTTTGAACTCAGAGTTCATTTTGAGTCAAAATTAATTTTGATCCAACAATAAAATGAAGAGGATTGGATAAAATCAATGTACATAGAATATATAACTTATAGTTTTTCGATGGCCATAAGGCTTCATGTTTATGATTCATGAAACATTACCAAACAAAAGAAAAAAATAATGCAATGCCTATCTATAAAATCTCCTCCTCTTTGATATGGTAGTGATGTTGTTCCTAAAAACAAAATATTATGCAATCACTACTAAATAAATGCAAAAAAACACATTTTTTGAATGGAATTTCATCCAAAAACTTTAATTTAAATTTTTTTCCTAGATTTAATTGATTTATATCAATATCATACACCATAAAAAAATTCACCCAAGAATTCCATTCACAACCCTAGTTTTGAAGTATTTATTCAAATTTTGAAACTTTTGTGACATGTATTATTTTGTCATGAATATACTACATACGTTCAAATTCTTCAATGTTTGTTGAATTTTTCAAAATAATTGATTAGATGAAGTCTAAATCTAATCAAATATACTTAAAAGAAAAAATAATCCAAGATGTGATGTCCATATATTACCAAAAATTTAATTGCAAAAAGATTATATGTGTGATACAATTTTGGGGGAGCTTAATGTGTTTTCACCCTTCTGGGTCATCATTCATAACAAGGATTTTTCACCTTGAGGTGTTTGGCTTAGCCAAATGTAGTGTTAATTGTTCTTCAAAAGTAGATGATGATTTGCATAAGCTGAATGTGTCAATTTCTTTGTCCATGTGTAGCCATTCCCCCAAGTCAACCCAATAGTGTCAATGATCTGCACATCCATCAATGGCCATGTAGTTCACATAATATGTTTCTAATAGTTTTCGAAATGGGGTAAAGGTGATAAAGATTGCATGTGGGAATGGCCTATGGCATATTGATTAGTGCCCACCTAGTTCTACAATCAAATATTTTATAATGTAAACAAATATAAATGTCAAATGTGCAACAAAGATCAATACACAAAATGACGAGTGGGATTCCAACTCCATGTTGTTTTGGTTTTTAGGTTTCATTTCAAAGTGGAGTTCTAAATCATCATAAGCACTAGTTTTGTTTTGATGACTTAAGTTGTTGTCTAGGTGGGTTTGCATGAAAGTTCACTATTGCTAAGCTACAAGTTTCAATTGCATGGCCGATCCAGTAAGGTGTCAACTTGATTTAGAAAGAGGTATCGTGTTTGGAAAATGTTGGGTTCTTTTTCAATTCTAAACATAGGAACAACCTTCAAAGTCTAAATCTAGAGGTTAGCCTTCTACTACAAACAATTACCAAATGCCTATTATTTACACACATAATCTCATCAAGCTTGCAGATGCAAGTAGTTGGCTTATAACTTGTGGCAAAAAGGTGAGACGACCTTTAGTGTCCAAATTTACACAACATACCAACAACTAAAAGACCAATAAATTATTCATCCCTATGACTATTTTGTCGCATGTAAATGTCTAGCCATGGGTTATGGATGAATCTACAACATACTTTCTAGCCACAAACATTATGATGTGATAGTTGGAAACTACCTCAAGTTCCTCTTGCATATACTTTGTCATAAGATTAACAACTTATTTGGGTGAATGCAAAGCATGGGTGCAATGTAAGCACATATCATATCCTAGAGAACATAATGTATTGTGGATAGATTGAACAATTCATTCATTACCCCACCTAGAATTGGGACAAGGTTTAACTTTTGTGGGTGCAAGTTAAAGCATGTGAAAACAAATGATATGATAATAAGGTGACATTTACAACAATTTTCTTGTGCCTATCTCATTTGAATATTTGTATAAAATACAATTCACATTACTGAAATAAGTAAAGAAGTTCAAAGGACTATATTAAAAGAACTAATTGAGTATTATTTGGTCAAGAAATTCAATTCTAAACTATGTTATTCCATCATTTTTAGCAAAGCTAAATTGTTTCAATTGTGGTGAATGTTTCAAAGGTGGCGCATTCAGGTTCTACAACAAGATTTGGTGATATTGTGAACCTTTTTGCTACATTTGTGATCAATTCCATTTGTCTTAAATCTCTAAGTCCATCTAGCATTTCCATTCTTCAATACCTCCTACTTTAATGTTACAAACCAAAAACACCATTTGAACAAATAAATACAATGATTAAAATAGTAGTTGGTCTCTTCTTGTTAGACCTTTTTCCACATGGAAAAGTATTTCAGGCCTCATCATGAAATATTTTGCCATATCACAATCCACATGGCATGGAAGACACATTAAATCCATGTGGCATGAAAAAATTCCAATAATATTTGTTGATGTGGCATGAAATATGTTCCAAGGATTTTTTCTTGATCCCTTGAGCTTCCTCACTAGGCATCCACTCATTGTTCATCACTTGTTGTTCACCCATTAATGTCAATGATTTGAACATGTCATAAAAACGCCAGGTTTAATAGATTTCAATGGAATAGACCAAAATCAACAAGAAAAAAATGAGCAACGCATTCCGAAACTTACAGCATAACAAATATTTCTCTTACAATCATCATAACATAATGGTCATTGAATACAACCCAAATCTCATAACATGCATGTTTCCTACCTTATTTCCTTCTAGAATTGATGCCTTTGAAATGAACAATAGACCCATGAAAGTATCATTACAAATTCATGTGAAACATTTGAGGAATTTGGAAGAAAATCATTATCCATTTTCAAAACATAATTTATCTCCATTCTTTATATTTAACATAATACTACAAAAACAAAAATGTATTGGGGCTAAATTAACAATCATCAAACACAAATGAAAAACAACTTATCAATTTAAAATATAAATAGTAGACTTTGGCAACATCATTAATAATCCATAAAACATAAATTCCAAAAAGAAGAATTTGTAGTTTATTATGACATTTAATAGTTTATAGTAAATATGTCATGGCATTTGGAAGTAGCCGTGCAACACAAAAAGACCAATTTTTTAGTTTGATAAACTTCATGGGAACATTAGGTTTATTTTTTGTGCTCTAAATCTTGCATTCATTCATCATCCATTATTAGTAGTTTTAAGTGGTCAATACATAAATCTTGACTTATTCTATGACACAAACATGATGACCAAAAATGAATAGTGCAAGGATGTAATGATAAATCCAAAAGTTCTTGAGCTAGATTTGTATATGCCATTGTCAATGCCATTTTCAAATACATGATACAATTGAAAGACACAAAAAAAATTCAAATAATAACATTTGAATGTTTGCTCACATAAAAGCCCATTATGGCCGTTATGAAATTACAAAAAAATGGCAGTTTACATGCATTGTTGTGGCTTAACAATTCTTTGGATCCCAACACACTAATACAATTGTTACATGACGATGATTGTTTTTGGAAAAATATGATCATATATTAATATTATATAATTACACAAAAATTGATAATATAAAGCTCAACAATGGTGGAAAGATCTTGATCACATGCATCCTTGCACCACAAGGCCCCATGATACTAAAATAAAACCTTTCTAGAATTATTCAAAAATGACATTTATAAACTAATGAACACATGTAGTCAACACATATATAATTTAACATGTGTGATAAAACAAATCATGGAAATGCATAAAAAACGTTATGCACATGTATGGGTCCTTCCAACCTTTAATCAATGAAAATCATCATCATTGAACATAAAAAACTTATCAAACAATGGAATCAAAAACTAAAATAGGCACTTGAATACCAAATATTGATACAACAACACCAAAATATTTGCATCCATACTCATAGAAGACAAGGATATAACAAATATGAATCAAAATTCACATCCTAAAATACTTCATTTTTGTTTAATGGCATTGACTCATATGATATCAAATATGATATAAAAATACAAGCTTCATCAATGAAAAAAATGCTAATCCAACATTGTTAAATTAGAAAATGATAAAGGAAAAAATATAAATTAAAAAATCTACAAACTACTTTATTTGAAAACTTCATTGAAAGCACATAAAATAAGTAACTATTGCAATATGTAAGAGGAGATATGAGTATTGGAAAAACTCAAATGATTAAAGTAATCCAAAACTATTTTCTAAGTATACAAAACAAATAAAAACAAAAAGTTATGACATACATTACAAATGCAACCTTATTAATAAACAAGACAACAATCCATGCTTTATTAGGATTATCAATTGACAAACGCACCAATGTAAACAACCTACTTCAATAATGGAGATATGGCCAAAAATCTAATTCGTCATAATTGACGAAATATCAATGATAGGTTGTATATTACTTACCATGATGCATATAAAAATACATAGATAAAAATGTAACATTTTGCCATTTGGAGGAATCAATATAATGTTCATGGGAATTTTTTTACAATTTCCACTAATAAAATGACACACCACTATATTCAACACAAGTCCAATTGATTTTTTCATTTATAAAATCAACTCAAAAAAAGGTCATAGGAAATCTTTGGGAGAATTACATTCAACCAAACAATGTCATATTCATGGAACAAATGAAACAAAGCAAAAACACACAATATGCTAAACTTCTAGAAAACCTAAGAACCAAAAATATTCTAAAATTAAATTTTGAAATATTAAAAACATGTTTTCCATCTAATTTAAATGTCAACTTAATTGATGATCCTAGGAAGGTAGTAACCTTCATAGTACCTTGAAACAAGTTATGAAATGCCACAAACCATTACATGATGGATATCCATTCAATAATGTTGAAACAAAAATGTTATGTTATTGTTGCAATTAACACATTAAAAAAAGCCCAATATGCAATGACGTCAAAAACATTATAAAGCAAATAATGTCCATTAAAACTCAATATTTCGTGCCTTTGTTTATAATTTAAAAAGGAAGGAAAGTGATTGTAACAAAAAAAAAATCCAAAACCAATACTTGTCAACAAAAAAATCAATTACATCAAATGTTTTAGTCAATTTCAATTAATTCATAAACAAACACGTAAATTTACAAAACATCACTTGATGGACTCCCTACAAATGTCATTTCAATAACACCCATATCAAGAAGCTCCCAATATCACCATCAAATATTTGAACAAACACATCCAAGAACTTCACAATCAATAGATTTCAATTACCACTTGCATTAGCTTTCTGTTTAATAAACTTCAAAACACAAGGACAAAAATTTGACCACTTGATCATAGGCCTTTGCCAATCACTCAATAATGTTTGACTTAATATGCATAATATATACGTAACATTATCATGTTTACGTTCCATAAATGGATTAATAATTATATGAGATATTTGTCGCGCTCCCAAGTTCCTCGTAGACCCACTTGAGGGTCCAAGTATGCGATAATGCGGAAGGAGTTGAAACTTGGAGCACGATCCCGACTTTCAGCACTAGAGGGGGTGAGAGGGGCGTGCTAGAAGTCTCGGGAAAGACTAGGAAGAATTGACAAGCTTACTCACTCACACGGGCCTGCATGAAACCACACAAAATGGTTAGAACTCATTCTGGATCCCTTTGGTGTTGGGACAAGCCACGGGCAACACGAACACACAAGACTCACCACGGCCCGGACCTTGAGGGAAGCCACCACCTTCTCCCTTATAGTATACTCTGTGACTCGTCGCGGGGGTGGCATCCAAATGGCCATTTTGTCCCAGGACTCCCGCGTGGGAGTCCCGAAATCGCGCATTTTCGGGACTCCCACGACTTTGAGGCTTCATAACTTTCGGAGCAGACCTCCGATCGACTCGCCGTCTAAAGCAAAGTTGTAGGTCTCGTCGAGACCTTTCCAACGGTATGTCGCACGTTTTCTGCAG
>Ga0116231_10008747_pt1 | contig 17566 bp, 9 predicted proteins | sample S1TSphgellanicum_2_FD_89695 | JGI IMG/M metagenome (GOLD analysis project Ga0116231, IMG submission 89695) | Host-associated microbial communities from peat moss isolated from Minnesota, USA - S1T2_Fd - Sphagnum magellanicum MG | ecosystem: Host-associated > Plants > Peat moss > Unclassified...
AAATCCACCCATATATCATAGGGATGTGAAATCAGCCAACATTTTGTTAGATAATAAGTATGGTGTTAAAGTATCAGATTTTGGAATTTCAAAGTTGATCCCACTAGATGCAACCCATGTTTCTACAGCAGCACGAGGGACACCGGGCTATTGGGACCCTGAATATTTTATATCATACCAATTAACTGACAAAAGTGATGTCTATAGCTTTGGAATCATTTTGTTGGAGTTGATAACCTCTCAACCTCCCGTGGACTTCACTCGTGATGAAAAGGAAATGAGCTTGGTAGCCATGTGCATTCCCCAAATTAAGGATGGTAATGTAGAGGCAATTATAGATCCCAAGTTGTTATCGTCAAACTTTGAAGAAATGGAAGCAACTCTACAAGAAATCAACAAAGTGGCCATTATGGCAATGCATTGTTTGGCATTCAAAGGAGATGATCGACCTTCCATGAAGCAAGTGACAGAGGTTTTACATCAAATCAAAGGTGATTGTCAATGGAGTGAAGGCAAAAGAAACATGTCAAGTGAGTTTGGACTTGTTGGCATTCATGAAATTGAATTGGTTCAATTATTGGATGCAAATATTCCAAGCTCTAATCAAAGTTCCACAACATTGTCTACTTCCATTTAATCCAACAACTCTTTCAATGTTTGTATATAGAAATAGATCTAGAATTTGAGTAGGTTGAGCCAATGTTTTTAACTCTTGAAGTAGCATACATTGAATGTCTTGTATGTATGATGCACATCAAGGCAAGGTTGAGAGGACAAAAAAACAATGAACAAACATCTTTTTAACTCCATTTCTATTGTATTTGGTGTTGATAGATTTAATAACTCCACCTTAAATCATGCTATCCATCTCTACAATCCATGTGAAAGTTCAAATGCTATACATTAATGATTGAAAGATAAATACAATGTTTGCACATATGTGTTGTCAAAATTACTCACAAATTCCAAGTATTGCCACAAAAGAAAAGTGTAAATTGGTTACATGTAATCTTCACAAGTTATGCTATTGTCAACCTTATTTAAAGAACAAATATTGAACTATGTTAGCATGTATTATTTAAATATGTTGCAGACCATTTTAATATCTCAAACATCAAATGCTTTCAAATGTCCATAACCAAAAAATGTTCATGGAAGTTTCTTTTTCAACATAAATTACGCAATATAAACATCCACTAGAAAGAATTTTGTCCTTTGCAACCAAGAAATCTATAACTACAAATCTTAAATGATTATATGTATGATTTTAATCATAAACTATTACTTTGAATCTTGTGTAAAAGTCATAGTCATGTATTAATGGGGCATGTGACTAGTAGATGATGAGGTGCTAACAAACTAGAAGGTGTCAATTTTCATTATTTTTATTTTCTCTATATGCCATTCATGACTAATGACAAAATGATGTGGACATCCAATTGTTATTATAATGATTAAAAAATGATTAGAAATCATTTGATATGAACATAGACAACCCTACCCCCCCCCCCACCTACCTATTTGAAGGTGAAGGGTTCAATTTTTAATACTTGCAACCTATGTGCATTTTTAAAAGGTTTAGGTAAGTAGGCTAAACTAAAGCAATCAGGTCGGTAGATTACATACTATGTTATGTAAATCAAACTAGGTAGGTTAAACTACTACCTATTTACTTGTTTTTTTCAACCTACCTCAACCTATTACCTACCTACCTACATATTAAAAAATATTTTTATAATAAAAAATAATAATAATTTTCATCTTGGTATAAATTTGAATAATCAAATGGTCCAATGTCTACCAATCTAATCCTTCATTATATGACATCTCAACATTATAATAGGTTTGTAGACACAACTAGCTCTTCAACAACAATTTTCCCCTTTTTCATCATGTATTGCACACGAGATTTATGACATTAAGGTACAATAATTTTGATGAATTGTTCTTAGAAAAGGTTTTCAAAGAAAGCTTTTACAACAAATTGACTTGTCAATGACTAATACAACTCCATTTCTTCTTTGATTTCTTCCTCATTTGCTCCTTGTGGCTACTCATTAGCAACAAGTTGGTAGGCAAGGGTCTCTTACTCCTTTTTTAAGTTGGAAATCATTATGATTGATGCTAGAACATTCGTTTTCACAAATCATCAAAAGAATTACAAAACCCCTTCAAGTTATTTGTTTAGCTTTTGATTTTGCTCTTATTGTTTCTTCCTCTTCTATTGGTGCTCGTGAATCTAGTGGTTAAATGTAAATGACTCTTGTGATCTCGAGTTTATTCTACTTTTTTTTTCTCAATTTACTTTTTCCTACCTTTGGCAATTTCTTTTTTTTCCCCTTCCGTTTCTTTTCTCAATCTATTAGAACCGCTCTCATTCATTGCCTCAAATAATGAAAAAAAAGAAAAAACATGCTAAAGGTGCAATGGTTTTTTATTCTACTTTGACAATTGATAAAGGTGTAGTGGTTGTGAATAGACATGTCCTTTAAGGTCATAAACCTCTACTAAGCAAAAACCTACATTCATACCAACAAGTGTGTCGTTTTGATGATTAGTTACAAGTCAATAAGTACCAACTCAAAAACCTCATTTTCACTAGGTTCTTTAGTAGCTAGGTCACTAAGGTTAACAAATATAGGTTGTAATGTGCTATCATTAATGAACTAGTAAGTTTCCAATTTGTTAATGTTAACTAGAACTAGGCTAGGATCAAATTTATCAATTGTGACAAGCAAAGCCATATAATAGTGGTCAAAGATCGTTGTCACAAATATTAATTTGAAACTACATGTTTTTAAACTTCCACCAACCTAATATTAAAAAGGTTTTTTGCAAATGGTACTTGGAATAAGGTAGTTAAAAACCCAAATAATAAACTTGTGAAAAAAAAATTCACTTTGAAATTGATATTAAATTATTAAAGAATATATTGGTGAAAAAATTGTAATCGTCATGATATATTACAAAGTGCAAATATACTTCGAAAACCATTCAAACGATTATCAAACTTGATGAAGTACTCAATCATATATTACATATGAGTTCATTGTCCCATTTCATGGTTATATGGAGAATTCCATTCATGTGATTTCACAAAAAGCATATGAATGAAGTCTTTCATTCAAACAAGCATAAATGTGTGAATACATAAAAGTGTGTTGAAAAAATTGTCATTTGAAAGGTAACAATAATTATGTTGGAGGGTTTGTGTAAAAAATCTATTTTATGTGTTTATCAAAACATTAGATGAAATGAAAAAAAAACTGCCCCCAAAATAATACAAAATGTACCCCCAAAAAAATACATTTTCTTGCTCAAAATGTACCATCATATTATGCTTTCACCAATTAAAATGTTTAAACCACCTTCTTTGAAATTTAAGGGAATGTGTTATAATAGCCCTTAGAAACCATAACACATAATCCCCAAATTGGAACTTGGTTTTAATGTATTGATTATGTGACCATAATGACATGTTCCAATGGTTGGCAACAATTAGGTCTTGTGCAATCAACTAGTCCACTTCTAATTTTTCAAAGATGGCTAATTAATACTCAAATAGGTGTTGGGTTTATTTTTTCTCCAAGTCTAGGTGGTAATAAATATTCCATTGGTAATAATGTGTAATCCATAAACAAGTTGAAAGGGTGTGTGATCAAGTCCAACTTTGTATGTAGTTTGCACTACAAGAAAACATGATTTTTCAAAAGGTCCAACTTGATTGAATTGTCCACATTAACCAAGGGGGATGATCATTTTGACTAAAAGTTTGGGGCATGAAAAACATGAATTACTTTTGACTAAGACATTTAACTAAAGTGACATTTTTTTACCATGTGACAAACCAAACATTTGGTCAAAAAGGCCAGAAGTCCATCAAGATAACCAAGGCTTAGTCTAATTGACCATATTTAATGAGCATCGTGATTTACAACTAGTCAAATTGACAATTCTTATTTGACACTCGATCAAATCAACCATAATAATTTGGTTATTTAACCTACAAATTTACTTTGCATAGGGTATATACCAAACCTAAGTTCATAGCTAGTATACTTTAGGTTAAACATATTACACTTAATAATTATTTATAAATTTTAATAGGCTACTTACATGCTACCTTTAAGCACATGTAGGTATTTAAATTTAATACATTAATTAGTTAATATTTAATAATTGATAGTTAATATTCAATAATATATGGTTAATATTGTATATAATTAGTTTATCCATCAATTTATTAATTGATTAATTATTATTATCAAATTATCAATTTTATGTAAAATTTTGGCTAATATTTGATAGTAATTTATAATAATAAATAATAATCAATATATAATTGTAAATAATTATTGATAAGTCATTGTTTAAATTAATTTTTTAATATATTAATTGATAATTATTAATTCATAGTAAATAATCAATAATGAAAAATTAATATTAAATAACCAAGAATCAGTAATTAATAATAAATTATTATCACTTAATTTTTAATATTTAATAATTCATAAGAAATATTCAATAATTGACCATTTATATTGATTATTTATTTATTTATTTATTTATTTATATTTTATAGTAATTAATTAATCATTTTAAATTATTTTTATTAATTACCTATAAGTAGCCTATCCTACTAAATTAGGTTAATAGCCTAGGCCACCTAGGCCTACTAGGTATGTAACTAACCTAAGCTATGCCACTTAAGTCTACTAAGTAGGTAGCTTCACCTATTACATAAGTAACCTAAGCATGTACTTACTTAATAGGCTAGGCTACTTACTTAGTATGCTTAAGCTAGGTCTATTAATAGGCTAATAAGTATTTACATAACCTACTAAATATCATAGGCATAGATAGCCTATTAGGTAGGTATAAACATAGACCTAGTAAGTACTTATAAGGCCTAGTAGATTCTAACCTACGTGTTACTTAGCTACATGCATTTATTAATAGGTACTTCCTACCTACTTAAGTTACCCTACCTATAAATTACCTATTTATGTAAGTAATGTAAAAAAATTCAACTTCATTTAATACAATATGCATGTTGAAAAAAAAGTTCATGGAAGTTGATTACAATATGTTAGTCCAAAATCATGTTCATTACAAATATGTTGTCCAAAAAAATCACCTTATGGGGTGGTGGTGCAATGGTTAAAAACTTGACATAAGTGAAAAGTTCAAATCCGCACTTTGTAACCTAAGCTACATAAGTTACTTAGATGACTTAATTAGGTAGCCTAGGTTGCAAAAATTATTAGACCACGTAGCCTAAAGGCCTAGCCTAGGGTGCTTGGCCTAGTTTAAGTGGCTTAACTTAGGTTTAGGACATAGGGTTGGTAGGTAAATAAATAAATAATTTTTGGGCATTAACTATTAGGTTTATTAATTAGGTAGCAGGGTAAATAATAGGATAGGTAGGTAGGCTAATTAATTAATTAATATTTTATATTAATTTTAAATAAGATAATTTTTAAAAATATGTTTTTGGTCACTACCCAAATTATATTTTTGTCATGATGATTTAGTAAAAAGAAACCTAGTTAGAAAACCCAGTCAAAAAAACCAACCAAACAAACATAGTCAAAATGGCCAGGTCCAAATCGACCTGTCCAAAATGGCACTTTGGTCAAGTTGGACATGGGGCAAAAAAACCATATGAGGGTATTTTTTATTAAAATTCCTAATAAAAAAAGTCTTGATTTCTTATAATGTTGGTATGAAAAAAATATTGACAAGTGCAAATAGTAAAAGGTGTAATTAATATGTTTAAAGATAAAATGGTTAGTACAATATCTAATGGCATCATTGATGAAATGTATACCTTATTTAGTGATAATGGTGCAATGGACATCCAAACCGGGTAAAAATGTGTTCATAAAAAAACTTAGAAATCATTACAGCATTATTGATGTGGAACGCTCATGGTTCCTCCCACTTTATTTTCTCATATAATCTTTTTCACATCATTCTTTCTAATAGGTATTCATAAACATTTTGTAACCACTCATGTTGTAATGTGAACATATGAGCATCAATGGTTTGATCAAGTACTTTAATAGGTTCAAAATTATTGGATAATCGGTTCAACGCATTTGCCATTAGGTGAGATCTACCAAGCTTGTATATAATCTTGAAATTGTATTTTAAAAACAACAATAGCCATTTAGCTAACATGTTAGAAACATGCAGTTTATTAACTAAATACATTAATGCCATATGAACAACATAAAATACAAACTTGTTACCTAATAGATAATGTATAAACATGAATAAAACATAGACCATAGGTAAAGCTTCTCTCTCAATGGTGGTATAATTTTTCTCAACAAAATTAATAGTTTAGAAAAAAGACATAATTAGTTGATCAAACTTACCAGTTGGATTATGGGTAAGTATTGCCCTTACTACTAACTAACATGTGTCAATATGAACATAAAATTCTAGTTTTTAATTGGGATTGATCAAAATGGGAGCTTAAATGTATCGATTTTAATCTTTTCCCAAGCGGTTTGACATTCAACTATCCACTCAAATACCTCAATCTTCTTGAGTAATTTTGTGATAATAACCATAATAAAGGCAAAAAATTTAATTAAAGACCAATAAACCTAGGCCATTCCGTTAAACACTTGGAATTCCTAGGGTGTTGTGGGTATTGGCATCTTGACTATAGCCTTTATTTTTATTTTTTTAGAAACTATAGATCCCAATATAATTCTAAAACAAACCATGAATGCATAATTTTTAGGTTGAAACTAATGACAATTCTATACGCTTGAGTAAACACTTTTTGAATTTCTATACAATGCACCCCAAATTCCTTTAGAAACCCAAATGTGGGTCCCAAAATGAAAAAAAAAAAGTAAAATTAAAAATTGGGGCACATTCCTTAACTCGCAGCACTTCGAAGGTGGAAGGGCGTATTAAAGCTCCGAGATGGGATTAAAACGAACTCACAAGCAAGAGTTCAAGATGACATCAACCTACACAACTATGGAAAGAGGGTGGTTAATGCAAGTTGAATGCAAGCGGTGCGATAGCTTTAGTAGGGAAAACCTCAAACACAAGCTTTACACGGATCGCAACCTTTGGAAGGAGGCACCACTCCCCTCCTTGTAATATGTTTTTTGCCTCTCCATGAAAGCTACATCCAAATGGCATTTTTTTCCCTAGGATTCCCAAATGGGAGTTACAAAATTGGGACTCTTGTTGTCCCAAAACTTTAAACGCTAATATCTTCCTCAAATCAAATTTATTTTGAACATGCAAGGGCAATATCTTATAGCCTTCAAAGAGATCTTTCCAATGGCATATTTCACAACCCAATCAAACATCATTTGGCCCCTACTCTAAGGGAATTTGTGGTCAAGGGACTAATAGACAAAATCTACCTTTTGTCAAATGGTGGTGGTATGGGAGTAGGCTTTTCTAGGTTTACAATTTCCAAGGTAAACTAGTAACTAGTCTTAGCACATAGACTCTAGTAGTAAGATGGGTAATGTTCTTATTTCTAAAACATTGGGTGTGGATGGTGAGATTTGGGTCACTAATTAACAAAAGACTAGGGTGCAAAGCGCAATTCAAAAACAAATAATTTTTTATAAAAAATTTACATCTTCTAGCGCAAATTTCCACAACACTATACAACAGCATGTGCAAAGCAATTGGGCCCAACCTACTACACTATGCATTCTAAACCCAAAACAAATGAGAAGTTTCTACCGAACTTTCTTACCATGAAAAACATGGCAATGTCGACACTTGATTTTTTGGCAGTTGACCTCATTGTATAATGCCAATCAAACACCCATTCTTATAGGTTTAGATGGGCCGGAATCAAATTCCCAATTTGGCTCCCAACCATTTTCTTGATCATAATTCATGCATTTTAGGTCTAAATGAACAATGTGAGGCCACTTTAAGCAATTACACTTCAAGACCTTTTCGATGGTATCTTAGGGGCCCAATTTGGTGCTTGTTTTCCTTTTCAACAAGGCTCTAAACATTTGAAACTCTCGCACAAATGCAACTCCCAAAGTGAAAGTGCACTTGAGAATCATTGGGCTTCATCTTTTGCACTTTCCCCCATTTGTGAAAGTGTGTTTCACACCCAAACACACTCTGACCTCATGGGCCCTTACACTCTACACTTAATCACAAACTCGATGTTAGGGTTATGACATTACATATGGGTAGATAAATAATTGAAAACAACATAATCACTTTTAAATGATTTTTTAAATGATTTTTAAAATGATGTATCTTCATGAAAGGCTTTCAAAATTACCTTTTAATAGGTAGGTGGTTCATTTTTTACTCCAAAAGGCATCATAACCCATACAAAAGCCCACCAATCATTAACAAAAGCAATTTTGTACTAATTTTGTTAAGTTAGGGTACTTTTTGGGAAGGTTAGTACAAAATCTTTGAAGAAAATACTTACCATGTAAGTCAAATATTTTTTCCACATAGATAAAATATTTGATACACATGGAAAATAAATTATGCTTACATGAAAACAATATTATTTTTGTGATATAGAATATTCATCTTCATAGACAAAAAAAAATATTTTTGACAAGAATATCCTACATAACTTTTGTTATGGGTGCTTATAATTGAAACAAATAGCATCATCATGAATGCTACAATTGACAATGTTCATTGCACTTGCATTTTTTTTATGACAATTTTAACATGTGTACTCCTAACTCCATAGAAATTACATCACAAACTAACAAGTGACGAACTTCATCACAACTCCAAGTTGGGAAATGGATGAAATTTTCAAACTCCCCACAAAACATGACATGTTATAAAACATAATGCATGTGTTTATAGGGCACCCACTTCTTTTGATGACCTAACAAACTAGAAGTCATTGTTATAAAATCCAAACAAGTGCAGGCTAGGAAGTTCCCAATTGTAATTTCATATTGCCTCTTGTTTGGATTTTGGCCAAATAAAATCTTATAGATTCGTCCATATTCAAGGTGGGGAACTTCCAATGGTGGGTTAATAGTCACTTCAAAAAGTTGACTAATCTCCCACAAATTGTAATGTAAATTTAACATCTTCAATGGCATTGTCCAACAAACATCCTTTACCATTATGGGTTGATGACCACGACATTTCATCCACTGACCTATTTATAAGAATGGAGCTTTCCCCACTAAATAGACTTCGAAGATGGATAGGCTGCCATTTATTTAGAACAAAGTTTGCTTTTTCAAAATACTTGATTTCATCTTACTTATAATTGGTTTTGATTTGAAAGGGGCAAACACTAGAAGAAGACATGTATTTTCAACTGCTATTTGCGAATAAATTTTAGTTGCAAGAAACATTTTGCAACTAAAATCCTTTTAGTCGCTTAAAACAAGTCGCATGTGATAAACTAGTTGCAAATGACAAAGAATATTGTATGAAAGAAAAAGTCAACAAATACATTTCATCCTTCGACTCCATTATATATGTATTATCACATGTGACTAAGATGCAATTATTTTGGTCACAATGGAAGGCAAATCATGTGCTGCCACGTGTCTTAATATATGATTATTTATATTATTATTATTATTTTGAAATAATCTAAGATGTTCAATCAAATACTTGGATGATCGTATATTATGCCCCGTGGCATTAAATATTAATAATAGGTTAGCAGGTACCTAAGTAGGTATATAAATAAGTGCCTACAATCCTTACCTACCCACCTACCTATCTACTTAGGTAAAAAAGTAAGTAGGTAGGTTCTACCTTCCTAGGCTAAATATTTACTCATATAGGTAGGTACTTAAATAAGTAGGTACATAAGCCAACCTAGATGGGTAGGACAAACTAGGTACTTACCTAGCTAAATAGATAAGTAGGTTGAGGAGGTATGTACTTTAAAATTGTGCATTATTTGTTTTTTTGTTTTGGGTTGAGCTTTTTGATTAGCTCATCCCATGTGCACAAATTTTTTAATGTGAAATTCGATAGGCACACCCCTTTGTTTATATAATGTTCAAAATCAAAATGAAGAACAAACAATATGGGATAAATTTTGAAGTTGCAACTTCCTTACAAACTAAATTATAATTCCAAAATTTTCTTCATGCCTTACTTTCTTGGGTTTTTAGATTTTTAAACAATTTAACTACTAAATAATTAGATAATCATTTAATTAATAATGATGAAATTTACATATATTTAAATTATAAATTATACACTACAAATATTCAGTATTCCTTATCAATTATTTAAATAAGTAGTACCTTTTTAATATTTAACAAACTAGCTATCTAGTTACTCACAAGTTATTAATACAGAACTCATAAATAATAAAATATTTTTAAAAATTTATTACTTTTAAAAATCTGATCAAACTATATACAAGATAATTAATGTGAAACTAATTTAATGATTACAATTTTTAATTAAATATTTTAGATATTTTTAATTAAAATTATAAATAATGAATTAACAATTGTTATAAGAAAGTAAATTCTTACATAAATTTTTTTAAATTATTATTCAACTAATTACATTACTTATTGTATAATAACATTTATTGTTGTAAAAATTATTATAGGTCAAGTAATTTTTTTCTCTTGGTAATTATTAACTATAAATGCAATAATTTGTTAAAGATAACATTAATTTTCATATTCACATAAAAATATTCAAAATTAAAATGTCCATTTCTATGATCAATTATAATTTTCTGAATTGCAATACTAATTTTTGGATTCAAAGAATTAATTTAGAATTCAAAATCAATTTTTAGATTAAATAAGTCTTTTTGAATTGAAATTGAAAATATCATATTCAAATCAAAATTTCCAAATTCAAATAATGTTTTAAACAATTGAAATAACAATTTTCAGATTCAAATATCAAGTTTCAAATTATAATATATTTTTTAAAAAGCTAAAATAATAGTTTTCATAATTGAAATATCAATTTTCAGATTTGAATTAAAAAATTCAAAGTTCAAATATTAATTTTGAGATTCATTATATGAATAATATACATATGTATGCAAACATTCTTAATGCGAAATTTATCATAGTTCAATTCTCTCAACTCAAAGTTAACATGTGTGGCAAGCAACATTGCCCTAAAGAAGTTTACTCCATTCAACATAAAGGGTGTTCCCACACATGGAATGCGTCTAACAAAATAGGGGGAATCATAAAAAACAAAAGTAGAATGACTTGGGTGCAACAAAAAATTCGATGGGTGGAGTGAATTTGGAAATGTCCCATCTTCATTAGAATAATCGCACAAATCTATGAATGTGGATTGAGGATCAACTGGTTGGGGAAAACTTCCTATTTCATCTCCATAAGATGCGTGACACCATTGGCAACAAATGTCACAATTTCCAACATCAAAACAATATTCTAGGAGCTTTTCAAAAGATTTTTTACAACTATATATCTTGAACCTTCTAGCATTCACCCTCCATTCAAATTGAAAACACTAATGATTAAACTTGATAAATAGATCTAATACCATTGTTGTTGTCATCACATGCAATATCGTCATTGGAAACATGCATAGTTTCTAAATGGAAATTGAACATTACACACAAGCATTTCTCTAACAAGCAAGATTCCAAATTTGTCATAGGAACAATGAGCTTAGTTTTACCTTTAGCATGAAATCTAACCATTTTACTAAAAGATTAACACAATAAACACACACAATAGATTTGAAGAATGAGGTGGAAATGTTATATACATAATGATCTTCTATGGGAAAACATTTGACAACTAGTAGAATCACAAATGTTGTTTGAGAAAGTAAAAAGGATGTGTTAACTATTTTGAAAAATCCATAGCAACAAGAAAATTTTCAATGGAAAAGAAACTTCAATTACCATTAGGATGAAAGATTTTCAATCGATTTGAAACAAATCATAGAGGAAGGCCATAACCCAAAAAGGTTGGTGTCACTTATTTATTGTCGGTTGTTGGTACCATTTTTTTTAAAAACTAATTGTTGTGTACATGCACATTTGGAGAAACCAACACATAAATGGACATGTGACTTAATTGGATGTCTAGGCTATAAAGAAATAAACAATCTACACATTGAATAGACTTTAGTTTGTTTATCTTCTAAAAACAATATATTGTGCCTCACGAGGGAATCTATTTTCCTCTTATGTTAAAACTTATTAGCTAGATTCAATTTGCACAACATAATAATTAAATTGAAATTGATAAATGCAGTAGCCTCCAACTTCATAAAAACGTAATTGAATGTAATGCAAGCAGTCAAACATTGTCTATACAATTTTAACTCATTGATGTTTTTTCCAATAAAATAAAAATAAATCGAGGAAAAATAGGTGCACCAATCCAATTTTAATTCGCCACATTTAATGGCTTTCATAATCATAAGATGGAATATAATCTGGAAGAAAAAAAAACTTGCATGAATAGAATCTATTGTGTTATACTATAGTTTTATTGTCTTATAGAATAAACTTTGTTCTTATGACACATATTAGGGGCATTATTAGATTAGGGATAACAAAGAAGGAATATTTTTTCACTACAAACTATAATCCCACAAAAAATAATTTATACACATCTATACTATATTTACTTTGCATTGTGACAATATTTTTCCAATATTATTTATTAGATACAAAGGCCCTGAAATAAATTTGATACATACTTTATAATTTATTCAAAAGGTTAATAACCAAATGATGAAATTATGGAATACAAAAAGATTAAATGCAATATTTTATTTACAAAAATATTTGAAGTTTATGTTTTAAGTTCCAATTTTAAAGTTATATTTGAAATTACAAAGTATTCAAATTGGAAAAATAGCAAATAGAATAAGAATGGTAAAATATATTTATCTAAGGTGTTTAAATATTAAAATTCAAAAATGTATTTTACACATGAAAAACCAAATGACATATTTTCAAAGATTAAAAAGATAATAATGGAAGTTTTTTAATGAAATTAATTGGGAATGATTTATGAGTTCCAATTGAAAATATCTTTAAATAGGAAAATAATTTGTGAAAAAAAGAAGGTAAAAGAAAGATGAAATGTAAAAGATATTAATTTAATATTAGCATGATATTATTTCACGCACGTTTCAAGATTTTAATTTTCCAATGTATTTAATAGTTAAAGAACCAAATAACTAGATATTTGAAACTTGAAGAAAAGTAAAGGAATTTATTTTTACCAAATTAATTACAAAATTCACTACAACAAAAGGTGTCCATGTATGCCAAGTGACTTCATTGGAGTTTGAATGAATTCACTAGTTGTAACGAATAGGACCTAGTGAGGATGTAGTGAATTTATTGGTCTAATGAATTGCACCCACATTTTGTAAGAATGAAATGATTTATCAATTCTAATTGTAAATACCTTTAAATAAGAGAATATTCACAAAAAAAGGTAGATTCAATAGGAAACGTAAAATATATTTATCTAATATCAGGATATAATATAATCTAGGGTGTTTAAGCTTTAAATTCTACAATGTATTCTAAAAATGTATTTTGAACTTGAATAACCAAATGACAAGGTTTTTTTTAAAATTTTAAATAATGGTAATTTCTTATTTTAAAAATTATTTGGGAAATTATTTATCAATTTTGATTGGAAATACCTTTAGATAGGAAAATATTCAAAAGAAAAAGAAACTAAAAAGTATCAAATAACCAAATAACCAAGTTTTTGAAATTTAAAAAATTGTAAAGGAATTGTTTTTTACCAAATTAGTTGGGACATGATTTATTAAAATATTTAGAAACAATGAAAAGAAAGAACAAATATGAAATGTAATAAATATTTATCTAACATCAAGAAAATCTATTGAACGTTTAAAGCTTAAAATTTTTTAATGTATTATAAACTATATTTATCAGTTGAATAGCCAATGAAATTTTTTTAATGTGATTTCTTATTTAGGAAATTAATTGGGAAATGATTTATAAGTTGCAATTATAGGCCAAATCAACTATAATTAATATAATATTCACATGTGAAGACAAAAAAAATGTAAAAATGTAAAAAATACTTATCTGGGGTGAAAATAGAACAATTAATTAAACCAAAAATATATTCAACATGGACTTAAGGCTTATGTATTATAAATTATGAAATAAGGTAAAAATATTATATTGCAAAGTATGCCTAATATTTGGAATTAAGACATCATCAATTTTATTGGTTTTAAAGGAAATGGCATCCAATTTAAACTTAAAAGTATAAGGAAAAGAAAAAAATCAAAGCATTTTCAATTCAATGGAAATCTCATTAGGTGCCTCAACATGGTGTGTATAGTAATAATTTAAATAAATAGTTGTTAAATGGGCTCACATAATTCAATTATGCATAGAGAAGAATCCGCAAAGAGGATTTCCATAAAGAAGGTTGAATGTTCAGTTTTGTTCTTTTGTAAATTTTCAAATGTAAGAGTCATGAGACTTTGAAGATAACACAAGAAGTTTGAGGTGTTGCAAAAGAGAAACAAACTTTTATTGGACAAATTCGAAACAAAGAAAAATAAAATAAAATATGCCATTACAAAAGAAAATCCATGTGACCAAAGACATGCAACAAAATTTGATTTCCAACCACCCATCACAAATGGAATTTCCCTTGAACCAGAAGATGTGAGTTTGCAAAACAAGCCATAAGTGTTTTAAATATAGTTAAACATTTTACAAAATTATGGAAAATACAGAACTCATTTACGGAAGTTTGTAGATGTTTTGTGGAACTAAATGTCCATGTGTTGTAAAAACATGATATTTTCACAAAAAAAAAATTAGAAAAGATGAATCTTGGTAGAAAATCTTAATTTCTCCTTACCCAATATATACCTTGTGTCATGTTTCATTTAAGAGGGGGAGAAAGCAAGCAAGCTTAAGAAAACTTAGTGGTAAGCTTTTAAATTGTTCCTTCTTTCTTTTCAATTATTTCTTGTTTCTTGATTTCCAAATCTTGCTCTTATAAAAACAAAGAACTTTTATTCCTTGCTTTTGCAAGAAACCAAATAAATGTTTCAACCATGGAAGGCGAGAGCATTGTTTGGAGCTCTTAGCCATAGATCAAGCTCCAAAACCTTGGAGCTATGGCTGAGAGTTTTTCTCATTACTACCAAACTTGGTTTTTCAAACAGTTCAACTTAATTAACTGATCATTTTTATTAATGGACATGTCCATTTTGACTAGAGGCCTAAAACATGTATTTTTTGACCAATCAACTTGACTAAAATAATTTTTTTGACGAATGCATCTAGTCAAGTAAAATAACCTTATTCAAAATGGCCAATGGGTTTTGCTCAAATGGGACATCTAGTCGAATTGAACATAAGAAATTAATGTCATTGGTCAAAATGACCAATGTTCTATAGTCAAATGGGACATCTTATGCCTATTACATACCTACCTCCTACCTCCAACTTACAATCTTACAACCTACACCTACCTACCTACTTACATATTATTTACCTACCTACCTACCTACCAACACACCTATTTACATACATGTACTATGTACCTACATACCCACCACTTGCCTACTTACCTACCCACCCACCCACCCGCCCACCTATCTCCTATTACCTTCATACCTTATAGTCTTGTAATGAAATATCAAAACAAACATGTGAAATTAAAAAATTGACAAAAATTGATCACCTTTTGATAATGTGGTCCATTGGTTAAGGACTTGGTTTATCATTACAAAAGTCAAGGGTTCAATTCCTAACATTATAACCTATGTACATGTTTAACGGGCTAAGGTAGGTAAGGTATGATATATTAAGTTAAGTCAAGTAGGATAGGTTAGGCTACCATCTACCTACTTGCCTTTTTATGACCTACCTACCTGCATGTCTGCCTTTTTACAACCTACCTACCTACCTGCCACAAATTCAACTAGTAAAAATGACCAGTCAAATGGTCCATATTCTGGCAATCAAAAAAACCACCCTAGTCACAACAAACATGTCGAAATCAACTTGTTGAAAATGACTAAATTGTCTTTTTTACGCTTGTTCAAATTGGGTATTTTTTACTAGATTTACTAGTAAAAAAATACCAAGTTTTCTAGTAGTGTTTGCTCTCGGTCCTCCATAGTTTGACGCTAAACTATGGAGGACCTTTTTGCTTTCAACGTTCCATAGTTCGGTGCCGAGCTTTTGGCAACCAAGAACTTTCTTACTCTTGATTGTCCGAGGTTTGGCACTAAATTATGTAAGATCAAGAACATTTTTGCATTCAACCCTCCAAGGTTCGATATTGATCATTGGAACACTGAGAGCTTTCATGCTCTTGACTCCTTCATACTGAAAGCATGGAAGTTCTCGACATTTTCCATCTTGAGGGGATGTTGAAGGCCCTAGAGCAAAAAAACTTACTTTTGGCCTCCAAAATTTTGCATGGATTTTTGGAATCCAAAAGCATACTTCTTTGCCTTTGGAATGTTTTATGGACTCTCAAAGCTCCAATGGAATCCACATCCAAGCTTGGTCAAAAGCAAATTTCTTTCCTTCGACTTATTCTTTTTCACTCATGGAGCTCCAAGCTTAGAGTTCCAATGCAAAATTCATCCAAGATTGGCCAAAAGCAACTATCTTGGCTCTTGGCCTTTTTTCACTCATGGAAGTCCAATGGCTAGGCCAGGCCAAGGACTTTTTGTATCACTTATGGAGCTCCATGCTCGGAGCTCCATATTTGTCTTGGTCTTAAAAAATTGAAACTACTGATTGTCTTTAGTTTCCTTCTCAAGTTTATGAGTTAGTACTTTGCTTATATTTGTTTTCTAGAATGAGGAATTCATTGATGGGCTCTTGTGTTTTTTTGTAAGAGCTTATGAAGGCAAATCTTGTCCAGAGCTAGGAGTAGGAGCTATGTTGGTAATATTATTCATTTTGATTTTTCATGTTGTCTTTTGCATATACTTTGACCTTTGTTTTGTTGTTTATTCTAGTTCCCATTAGATCTTTAAGTTCATTGAAAAGGAAAATGGCCTTGACAACCTTGAAAAAGAGGTAAACAATATCAACATTGAAATTTTTAATTTCTTGTTTCTATGGAAATGCATTCTATTCACACAAAGGGAACTAAAACAAATGTGTTTTTTTTACAAGAAGGAATGTCTAAATCCACAAGCCAAACGGTGAACATTACACAAGTTGATCCCAAATACACAAAAATAAACATGTTTCAATTCTTCAATACTTCCAACCTATTTTAATTTCTTCCATACTTGTATCTTATGTCAACTTCTTCAACATTTGCAACCTATTATGTGATTTCAAAATAGGAGTCTATTTCTTCTCATTTGTAACAGATCCATGGTGAAGCATCCTAGGTTCAAGACACAAAGCCTAGATCATTAGATTAGACAATCCACAAAGTGCAAATCAACCACAAGTTCAAGATTGTGGAAATCTTGGACAAACACAAAATACACCCAAGGAGAAAGTTCACATGAACATTCCCCTTTGCAAGATAATCTCCATGCCAATGGTTAGACTTGCATTGAAGATTGATGTATTGAATATGGAACATGT
>Ga0116231_10008748_pt1 | contig 17566 bp, 8 predicted proteins | sample S1TSphgellanicum_2_FD_89695 | JGI IMG/M metagenome (GOLD analysis project Ga0116231, IMG submission 89695) | Host-associated microbial communities from peat moss isolated from Minnesota, USA - S1T2_Fd - Sphagnum magellanicum MG | ecosystem: Host-associated > Plants > Peat moss > Unclassified...
AAGTGGTTGGGGAGTCCAAGTCCATAACTTGGTCCATTTGAGCAGTAATGGAAGAGGGTGGAATGGGATGTCTCCCAAAAAGTAAAAAGTAAGGAGAGAAATGAGATAAAAAAAGCGTGTTTGGACATCCTGTAACCCATGGCGATGTAAGAGAGGGCTAGGTCCCAATCCTCTTTGTTCTTAGTGAAGCAAATCTTCCAAAGTCCCTTTTTACATGTTTGAACCATCCTTTCTGCAAGGCCATTAACTTGGGGATGATCTCTCGAAGTCCAACGATGGTCAATGAGAACATGGTCAAATAGGTCTTGGAATTCTCCCCTGAATTTTGATCCTTGATCAGTGAGGCATTCAGCATAAGCCCCAAACCTACTTAGAACTTGTTGTAAGATAGCCTGGCTAGTGTTATGTGATGACTTGTCCGATAGCGCAACAAGCTCAACCCACTTTGAAAAATGTTTAATCATAAACATGATGTAAACATTACCCCTGGAGGTTTGTGGTAACTCTCTAGCTAAATCACATGACCAGCGATAGAACATGCCCTGAATAGGGAGTGGAGAAAACGTGAGTTGTCGAGAGGAGAAAGAAGTTCTCACTCTATCACATTGTTCACACCTAGCAATGATGTCTCGGACTTGAGCATACATACCTCTCCAATGGTAATGAGGAACGAAAAGGCTATAAGTACTCTTAATTCCAAAGTGTCCAAGCTTTGAGTGTACCTTTTGAATAAGACCAGGCCGTTCATGTGGTGGTGGAACCACTCTGTTGCCTTGTGGTAAGCATCGGACGAGGTGATTGTCCCTCCATGAGTAGCATTTGGACCGTTGTTGTATGCGATTCTGCTGACTTGATGTAACTTGGGGAGGGTATTCCCCATGTTGAAGAAACCTCAGAGTGTCCAAGTCCTCCCATATATCCAAAATGGGATGCTCAACCATGTTACATTGTAATAGTGCAAGATAACTAGATGCTTCAGATACATGTATTGCTGGAATCTGGTCAAAATCTTGCATGGCTTCTGAAAAATCTTCAGAGGTAGTGAGGGGTTTTCGCGACATGGTATCCGCATTCTAATGTGTAATACCAGGTCGGTGAATAACCTTGAATTCATACTCTTGAAGTATAAGCGCCCAACGAGCTAACTTACCAGTAAGTTTATCATTGGTTATCAACCATTTGATAGGCTGGTGGTCGGTATAAAAGTGAAATTGGTGCCATAAAAATAGGGCCTGAAATGTATGACGACCCATACAACAGCAAGGCACTCCCCCTCGTATGAAGAGTAGTTGCTCTCAACCTTGTTGTTTCGAGATGCATAGGCAATAACATATTCCTTGCCTTCCTCATCAAGTTGGCCAAGAATAGCTCCAATACCAAGAGCACTCCAGTGAGTGTGTAGAATGAAAACCTTGTTGAAATCAGGTCTTCTCAGAATGGGGAACTCTGAAAGCTTTTCCTTGAGTGTGTTGAAAGCTTCTTAAGCCTCATCACTCCATGTCCAAACAACATCCTTTTTTAACAATGCATAAAGAGGATGAGCAATAGTACTAAAATCTTAGACATAAATTCTGTAGTAATTACATAGTCTAATGAAGCTCTTCAACGTGTGAACATCAGTAGGATTGGGCATTTCCAAAATGGCTACTACTTTGGCCCAATGAACCATAATACCATTTGGCAAAATTCTATGTCCAAAGTAGATTACTGAGGTGACAACAAACTCACACTTTTTAGGATGGATCTTCATATTGACTTCGTGGAGCATCTTGAATAACTCCTCAAGATGAGCCAAATGTTGCAGGAATCCCTTGCTATGCATTAGGATGTCATCTATGTAGCACTTCAGGAAATTTGCCCCTTCGAGAACCTGGTCCATTACTTGTTGAAAGAAGATAGGTGCATTCTTCAATCCAAAAGACATCACAAGCCATTCCCATAACTTGTTGCTTCCATGGAATGTTGTTTTCTTGCGATCCTTCGCATCGAGCACAATCTGGTTGAAACCTTGCCTCAGATCCACAATTGTGAAGAAGTTTGAATTTCCAATGCTATCAAACAATTCCTTAGGGATGGGCATGGGGTACCTATCCTGAGGTGTAACTAGGTTCAAAGGCTTATAATCCCCGCACATTCTTTTCTCAGTCCATAATCCAGCTGAATCTTTCTTTGCTGGCATTACTATAGCGGCTACGAAATCAGAACTTGATGGTTGAATGAGATCGGCCTCATGGAGCTCTTTGCATCTTTCATCTACTAATTCCCATTCATGTTTGCTCAACTTATGCCTCTTTCGACAGACAGGTGTCTCATCTGTAAGGTCTATAGAGAATTGCATGGTCTTACACCTACCTAAGTCTTTCATTGAAAATGCAAACACATTCTCATACTTAATTAGCAAGTCTATGACTTGGTCTCTCTCCTTTTTGGTGAGCTAGTTCCCCATAACGAAAGGGTAGTTGGAAACACATGGAATGGAGTTGGAAAATGTGTTTGAAGGACCTGGTGTATTGGGTTCTCCACTATCCAACTGCGTAGATTCGTAGAAGGTCGTAATTGTTTCTCCAGAAATTAATGTACCTCCAAGTGTATTAGACACAACTGGAGTCAAATTACATGGTACCTCTTCCCCCCCAACACTGAGAGTGAAATGTAGAGTGTTAAAGATAGGCAAATGTACTTGGTCAAGGTGCCATGTGGTTGCATCACTAGAACTGAAAGTTGATTGAATCAGTGTTAGTGTTGTGTACATTTGAAAAAGTACACAAGTTACCAACAACCATGTAAGGGAGTTTAGGTCCATGCTTCTCCCCAGTAGAATGTTACGCTCCAATTTAGTCACCTTAGTGTGACTAGTAGTGCTAGTTTGGAACCCCATAGCCCTTTTTATTTCTTTTGGGCTTGGTTCATCCCAAGTGGCTAAAGCGTGATGATACACCAGACCTGGCCCATCTCCCTGAAAGGCGTGTGCTCCTGGGTAGGAGACAAAGGTGGGCCAAGCACCTCTTGGTTTTCCTATTGTGTTCGCAGGAAACCAAGGAGGTTTCTCTTGCCTTGTAACTGGTTGGCAAGAACTTTGATCATCCAATATGTGAGAAACTTGCAGGTTCGGGTCTCTAATAATGGATTTCAGAGCTAGCTGCAGAACTGAGAGTGGTGCTAGGTTGGTCCACTAGTTGCGCAACCGATGCGCATAGGAACCACATTGTGCCGCATCAAGTAGGAGCAACTCTCCACAGTAATGCTTGACCAATGTGTAGTGCTATTGGATTTTCTCCCTCTGGTCAAGTTGAGAAGGGGTGTTTTCAATTACATAACCAAGTGTAGGAGAAATGGGTTGAGCCCAAGTGATCAATCGTATCATGTCCGTGAAAAGACCAGATCTTGTGTCATTCAAGCCTTCTCCAAATCTAGCCGCTGAAAATCCTTGACACTCCCAACCTGAAATGATGAGGTCGACGGGGCCAAGTAATTCCATATGCTTCTTCTGAATTAATTGTATGTCAGAGGGCAAAAATGTGAAACTAGCCTTCCACGCGGTGGTTGTAAACTGTTGTGGAAATCTTGTTATGAACTCCTTCATTCTTGATGCCGCCACTTGCCTTGCAATAGGATCAATGTCTACGTAAAAATACCTTTGAACCACCATCCTTGACTGTAGTAGGGCTTCGAGACTTGTACCAATACCACCAAAGAGCTCTAGTAATGTAATCCCTTCCTTAGGTGGTGTCCAGGTGATTAGCTGATGAAGTATGGCTTAATCAATTTGCCATGGTTCTCCATGTTGTCAAAATTAGATAAAGCTTTGACCAAGGGCTTGTGAGCTACTTTGAACCTCTATAAAACCTCTGGTCCATGTTGAATGTCAGTAGGAACCACCCTCAAGCTTTCAGTAGCTTGAACGTAAGCTATCTCCTCCTCATCTCCCTCTATCCATTCGTGGATAACTTGTTGGATGTAGGAAATGGTGTGTGCTTCTTTGAGCATACAATGGTGAGCCATAGGACTATGGTTCCCATGTAAATCAAGGCGTATGTATCCTAGGTGGTGGCCATCAATCTCCCAATCCACTTGGTAGTACGCATGTTCGAACCAGTTGTCAATTGTGAAACCTAGTGGAAACAGGGCCTCTTGCCCAATGAGCACATCATAATTTGTGGCATTGGTGACCAAACATTTGACATGTAAGCAAAGCTCTTGATCTGTACCTTCATTGAATTTAAGTGTAATCAAATTTGAGCTTTCCCCAAGTACCTCCTCTACGCTCCCACTAGCGGTGCAAATTTGCCACATAGATTTCTGTAGTTTAGAGTCAAGCATGCCCATCTTCTTGGCGAATTGAACTCTAAGAATCACTGGTTGGGCACCTGTGTCAAGAAATACCACTCTGGGTGTATGTCCTCCCACTTGGATTGCTGACCCAGTATTGTTGACAATGGCAACTCCGGTGGTGATGGAAGTTCTTTCATTAGGCACCACCTTCGGAAATGAGTGAGAGATTTTGTGGAGAGAATGGTTATCCACAACACCTTTGTTGAGTAACAAATGCACAAGTGAGGTGTTCTGAACTCCCTTCTGATATGTGAATGTAGAATCAGAGGTAGGAAAGCCCACTAGTTTAGCCATGCTAAAACTAATGACCAGATTACGAATGCCATCTACAACACGTGAACCAATCGAATGTCTCTCCAAGGTGTTGGATGGGACCTCTATAGCATGTGGATTAGGGATTGGTAGAGGACCTGATGTAGTGTTCAAGGTATCCTTTAAGATTGTAATTATGTCCTTGGTGCTTAGCTTCAGATCTTGAAAACTAAACAATGGTGTATTCACAAGCTTTTGCGCCACTTCATGCATTTGAAATTGGCATTCCATAAGCTAATCAGTGGAAAATTGTGTGTTTTCCTGATGTACATGTACTCTTGGGACACGAGAATTTGATGCCTTAATAGCTTGTGTAGTAGTCTCCTCCCCCCTCACCAACAAGGTGCATTCTTCTTCCATGTTGAGAGGACGAAAAGATTGTGGCATGACTACTCGAGCTTCTCTAGCCTTGGTAATAGGACTTGAACTAGATGCGAGTCCATTAGTCTGAATTACCTGCCTAGTGGCAAAAACTTCGGGTGCCACATTAGTTTCTTGAGCTGCGACATAAGAAGGGCAAAAAAAAGTAGCAAATTCTGGTGTGAGATAAGGATTGTGTGGAGTGGAAAGAACATACTCCCCAACCATGGCATTGTGTGGAAGGCCATAGAATAACCTAGGAGGTCCTTTTCGTGATCTTGAACCTTGTACATGTTCGGCATGACTAGTTGGTTGGGAGGACTTGCCTTTTAGATTAGCAAGTTGAGCCCTCAATGATTCAAGTTCATTTTGTAAAATCTGAACTTGAATTGCATGGGCTTGAAGCACCTCCCTCTTGTCAGCATTGTGCTCCTTCTTTTTAGGATTCTTGTTGGAAATACCCTTGGTGGGCAAAGCCTGAGTGGAAGGCTAAGGTGCCTTGGCTTTTGGTTGAGGGATAGCGGAAGTTGTTAATAGATTTTGCCGTTGTAATTGGAGTTGTTTTCGCTTTGGGAACTTGGCAAAGCAGACAAATTCTTGATGTCCATTTTTCCCACAATAATCACAAAAAAGATCCTCGGAAGGAATGTTACACTCATTAGCTTTGTGGGCAGGATTGCCACAGTAGTTGCAAAAAGGTAGGATGGGTGTAGCCGAGTGCACCGCTTTAGTCCTTGAAGAAGAATGTGGTGATCTATTTGGCGGAGCTGGTGTAGGTTGAGGCCTTGAACGTGATGGAGGCCTCATAGTACTGGCCTCATAGTGTGCATGAGCCAATTCCAGCTTTTCGGAAATGTTGTACACATCCAGCAAAGTGTACGAGTCTCCAAATTCTGCAGAGACCCATTGCAGAACCTGCGCGTGGAGTGTTGGAGTACCTTCCCACGAACGAAGATATCGATGGGCAGCTTCCAAGTCAGTGATGCTTTGGGTATCCTCTTTCAGTTTGAGAAGCCTCCTATAGAGCATCTTGAGGGTTTCATCCTTCTGCCAAAAGAAGGTGGCGAGTTGTAGAATTTTTTCAAAACTTTTGACTGGAAATTCCAACTCAAGAATTTGAAAGAATTCCCCCACTGGATCAGCAAAAGTTGGCACATCAATGGTGGGAGGAATGTTTGTAGTAGCAATAATGAGTTGTTGAGGAGAAATGTTTACTAAGGTAAGTACCGGGTTTGGATTATTCGGCATAATCTCATGATGTGCAATTGCAGCTTGTAATGTAACTTGAGAGGCGGTGGCGATGGCTATGGTGTAAGTTGGATTGGGAATTTGGGTGACATCCGAAATCCTTGTAAAATGTTGCTCGTAGACATCCAATGCCTCATAGTGCACATAACGAGCCAATTATTTGAATGTAAATGCCTCGGTGTAATTAACGCCATACTTGAGCTCCAATTCACAAATCACAATTGAGAAAGTTGCCTTGAACTCCCTCAAAGAAATAGTACCTGGCCTTTTGCTGAACTTCTCAATTCTCCCAGAGGAACTATTGACCTCCATGGTGTATATGGGTGTTGAAGTCATAGTTTGCAACGGAGTATACAGTGATGGTGTGAAAGTAGGTGCAACAACAAGCGTACCCCACTGATTAACCCCTCTAAATGGACTTTGATGTATTGTTGATGTAGTGTAACCTGAACCTGAATTCCTAATAGGAGCTGTATTAGATGACAGTGGTGCTGTAGACACTTGATGGTACCGTCGTGAAGATCGTGAGCATAAAAAAATCAGCTCAAAGGATTGTGTGTTACTTCGTAGCTGATACTTGAGCTCTGGCTGAGCGGTAGTGCTTTCATCATCCGAGGACATGGTGTTGTCCCATGCCCTAAAATTTTGTGATAGCACACAACACTAACTACAAAATTCTAACACAACGTACAGTTTGAAGAATACAATGCGTTCTTGAAAATGACCTGTGACACACAGATGTCCCACAGAGGTCAAACAAACGTCCAACAAAGGTCGGACGAAGGTTGAACGGAAGTCAAACAGATGTTGGATGAAAAGGTAGGATGACAAAACGATAGGACGTAAGACGATAAGGCGTAGGACGACAGGGCGTAAGACAACAGGACATACGTTCGACGGAGTTACATGGAAGTCCGACGAATGTCGGACGGACGTCTGTCGAACATCGGACGGGCAAAGCTGAATCGCCACTGCTATGATGGTAGGTAGTGGCGCTACACTGTAGCTCCTGGTAACGCAACGTTGCGGCAAGGCTGGCAACGCAACATTGCAACGAGGCCGGCAATGCGTTACACCGGCAGCGCGTTGTAGCCCTAACCAACACTGCAATGTAGTGTTTTTGTTTTTTTTTTACTTGATAATTTCAAGAAAGAAAAAGAACGGGAGAAAAAAAGAAGTTTTGAAACTTGCTCTCTAGTGTCCCAGCTTTGTTAGTTGTAAGAATGTAACACGCAAGCTCCCTCCAATACTAATGCAAGTTCCCTCGAGTAGCACCAACACCAACACCCTATGGCAACAGTAGCACCAACAGTAGCAATAACAACAATAACTCAAGAACTTATAAGCAAAAGAAATTTGTGGCTTTTAACATGAAGCATAGAAAGTGAAGTTTTTCTAGAATTAAAATGCAAAGAAAGAAGAAAATGAAATGTATGTAGGTGGTGGCCGTGTAATGGCCGCTGTGAGCATTTAGAAATCCTAGCTTATTATGGAAGAAATTCTCCTTACAAAGGACTTCTAGAAAAACTAAAAGGAGAAAGAAAGGGTTGGGCTTTTTATATCGTCGCCAACAAACTGAAACCCTAAATACCTAATAGCATACAGTCACCTAAGACCGTACATTAACCCTAAAAGTGCACATGGGCATGCCCGTAACTGGCCATCATGTATGAAGCCATGTATGAACATGACAGATGTTCAGACATGTAATGGAATTCTTGAAACAATGTGCAAGCCTAAATAAACCACTCCTAGAACACTATTTTATTAATTTTTTTGAAAGATTTATTAATCGAAAACTTATTCGCCCATTATGAATTATTAGCAATAGAAATTGCAAAACCCCCAAGAAGATTATATGCAATTATAGGCAAGCGGGCCCACGTCTCACAACATGAAAGAAACAAACTCTTGCAACCACCTATGAATAGATAAATATTTCAATTGCCACCAAAACCATGAGAAATGTGAAATAGTTGGAAAAGACGACATCTGAACCCTTGATGATAAAAGAGATAAAAAGATCTTGATTTTGCATAATCTCATGTCTTGTTTAATTTATCTTCAAATTTGGTCTTCTTGCATTAAAGTTATAGTTCAATATTTGAAAAAATTGAACCAAATGTAAAGGAACAAAATGCATATTCATCAAGTGTGTGTGTAGATCTTGGAAAACAACATGCAACACATGGGTTGAAACAACAACAATTCAACGACAAAATGGGTGGAGGAGCAACTAATGGCTAATGAGAACAAATCACACATGGAAATGGTTGAACAAATGTGATCTTCATAAAGGCAAGTGAGAGGAAATGACATGTTAAAATTAAATGGAGCAAAAGTTAAATGGTGTCTATTCAATTGAACTATGTAGTACATAGAGTAATTTGCATTGCATAAATTAAAAAATCAGATGTAATCATGAAAAATGGATTCAAGTGTAATTATGGATAAAAAATGTACTTTGTTTGTCACAATTTTAACAAAACCAAAAGGATATATGTGAGGAGAGATGCAAAAGGAAATAAAACCTTGAATGTTAAATGAAATTGAGAAGCAAAATTTCAGCAATAAAGAATGCAAGGTTTTACGTATGCATGTGGAATTTGTATTTCTCACATTGATAAGCAAATAAATGTGTTAAGTGTTAAAGAATAATGCATTGAAATAATGTATAATTTCAAAGCGATGAATTGGCACCAAGTGGGACATTTAGATACATTGTGCATTAATTAGGGATCAACATGGAAATATTTGCTATGACTACTAAGACAAATAATCATTAATCAAATAATAGAACATTAACAACTGACAACCATAAATGTTCACATCCCACACACTAAGAGCCACGAAACAAAATGATAAATGAAAATGAATATAGGAACCTCTTCAATGGTTATATGTACTGAGAAACATGCATGGTGGAGTGCAAAAGGGGGATGCAAATTTTTTTCTTTACAAGTGTAATTTTGAACTATGAAAGTGCATGTTAGAATTCTTAGACTTGGATTTGTATCTAGTAATGAATCAAAGACAAATGAAAATGATCGATGCGGATTATTATATTAAAGTGCCCAATATTGGGCATTGAAAAATAATGTGTAGGAATACAAAGTCTATGCCATAGTGATATGGATGTTCGATTCAGATTTCATGAACAACTTACTACAAGTTCATGGGGACAATTCATGGTTAGTGGAATTGACAAATCATAACTATCGGATGTGAATATTATGCAAATAGAATATCTATTGGCAGTGAACCATGTGAAATAATCTAGATTGATAGTAACCTCATGGAAAAAGTGGCCAAAAAATGCAAGTGGTCTAGAAAACGACGCATGCGAGTTGTTTCAAAAGTTTGAGAGAAAATTTCAAATTTTTTGCATTTTTTTTTCGAATTTACGCTATTCTTTTGAAAATAATTTAATTTTGTCTTGCCATAGTGCAAATATTTGCCCCCCAAAAAAAGACATTGGGACTTTTGGTGGGCATAAAATATGATATATTGTATTACAAGGCAATTTTAGCACATGTATGTCAAATAATTAATTAATTCAGAAATTTTCATTTCGAAAAAAAAAATCTTGAAGATTTCAAAAAATTCTTCATTTTCTTGCACAAAATTATTTATTTTTTGAAATTTGAAATTTCTAGCATTTCTAAAAACAACATAATTTGTGTTAAAGTTGGCTAGGTACTATACTAGAGACACACACATCCATGGTCATATCTTGAAAGACCCAATATAATTATTCACAAAGTAATCCTCCATTTGGACATTTGTTTTGACCCTCAACCCTTGTTTCATTTTCAAAGGTTTTATATTCACAAAGTCAACAAATTTGATTGAAACATGCTTTGATTTCAAAAATTGAAAACCTATATTTATGGCACAAGAATTGAATGATTTTATAAATAAATTCTTAATAGGAGTGAAGTCACAACAATGGAATCTAAAATGTGGGCTGAAATTCTTAGCGGTTGGGTTTTAGACTTTTAGTCAATTTGGGGGTGTTTTTGTCCCTCTATCATCCATTTTATGGATAACTTTAATTTTTCTAAAGAGCAAATAATATTCTAATGTGTTGCTATTCACCTCGGCTCATAAAGACCTAAAGGATTTTTTGTAATGTAATTGGACACACAAATTTTCCTCCCTTTATTAAATTTGTGTGGCAAGGGTACTCATCAATTATTTGAGGATTACTTTATTTCTTAAATATCTTATCTTTTAAAACTATTATGGAAGACTTTCCAAAATTTGAAATTTTTCACATCAATAGAGTTATCCTTAAAGTCACCCTCTCTTCACCTTGTCTTTGGGCCTACTTTCACCCCCTATCCCCTCTTTTAGTGGTATCCACAAAGTAAGGAAATATTATTAAATTTCAGTATGAAATGTTGAAACTTAGCATTTAATGCACAAGGTTCAAGAGTAATTATGGTAGTTGTATAGGTAGGAGAAATGAAAATATATGTAGGAATAGTGGAGGCACTTAGGAAGGAAAGATAAGATGAATCTAAGCTTGCCACCAAAATTGGTGGAAAAATTAGTTTGGGTCTTAGTTATTTCACTTTGTAACATTTTCATTCCCAATTACATGATTGATGCCTTATTATGCTGAAACTAGCCATTCTTGCCTCCTAATACCCTTAATAGCGAGATTTTACGGATAACTCTAATGTACATCCCCAAACTTTCAGGAATAATTGAGGTTCCATGGATGTATAACATAAAAATCAAAACAAAGACGAAACAAAAAAATAAACAATGGGATCAATGGAGTTTAATTGAGAAGTAGTTCCGCACTGTATTAAGTATTAAAGTGATGTTGCAAGATTTAACTATCATTAAAAAATACAATTCAAAGTTCCATGTTCCATCAAGCTTTAGTGGAACAAATATAATAACTACACAAACATTGGACATCTTTTGTTACATAAACATTGTCATTTGCTAAACGAAGGGAATGAGGTGATTGTCCATCAAAATGTTGTTAATTTGTCAATTATAGTTCCACTTAATACAACTCTTCCTTTGTTTCATCTCCTTTGACTCTCACACTAACATTATTTCAAATAATTATATTCTAACAACAATCTTCACACAAATTTCACTATTTCACCCTCATACGTCTAGACCATTCATGGGTGAACTTGAAGAACCCTTGTCCATTGAGTTTGAATGTCAAAATATGAGAGGCAAGTCAAATGGAAAATCAAAATCTAAAAGATTTATGAGAATAAGGTATGAAAAACAAACACGTGATTCATTATTTGGAGTCTTGAGTTGAGAGGTGAAAGCCATATTATATTGAAAATGAAAATATATTAATATAATTTATTTTCCAGGTATGAGTTGGGTTGGGTCTTTAAAAATCTCCCCTCAAACTATATACATATATATAGGTCTCATAATTGCTATAGGATTAATGTTGAATCAACTGTTTCCCCAACATTGGATATAACCACCAAATTATGAAAAGGTTTGGGTATCATAAAAAGAACCAAACATTACAACCTTTTTGGTAACTTGATTACACCACCACCGTCATTTCATAAAATTTGCATGTAGGCTAATGCATCATGACTCAATTCATATAATCCATCCTTTATGGTCATGCATGTTCACTATCATAATTATAATGCCAATGATTGCATAATCTTAATTAAAACATGCACATTTTAATATACATTCTAATAAATTGCCTATATTGAGAATCACACGTTTTCTTCACACATAATATTTCATTTGTGATCGAAAATTTGGTACATCGTGTTTAAGGCTATATATATATAACATCAATGTGTTCATGGAAAAATGGACATGGCACTAAAAAAAACCATGGCTTTTGTATAGTAGTGTTAAAGTGTTGTAAAAGCATAGATATATTGAGTGGGTAAGTTTGTGACGCATTTTAAAAACACAAATCTCTTACTTGTGCAATTTATGTAGGTGTTTAATTTTTTTTCATAATGTATATGTAGGCGGGGAACATAAAGCCTGTGTGGTGCAAGTGAATAGTAAAAATCACAATTTAAAAGGATTAAATTTCTTTAAATAAATTAAACTAGGTCCACCTTTCTTTGAATTTCAATGTAGTGTTCCCTAATGGTACTGCCCAACCTTGATGGATGTGCCCACTAGGAGTTCATTCATGAATGTTCATCCTTTCATATGTTGTACATTTATGATCAATTAGAAACTTGCGAAAAAGATTCCCTGAGATGTTTTAAGATATTTTGAAATATTTTCCCTTGAACTAGGTCCGTAATAGTGTATAAATAAAGATACTCATGTTATTTTTAATATGTTCAACATAATTTTGGGTAGATTTTGCACCATACTAGTCATGTTATTCTCGTTTCATGTTCTCATAATAAAATTTTGTTTAAACATATGTCTTGCACATTTTGTGTTTTTGTCTTTGGTTTTTGCCTTCCATGATTTGGATTTAAAACTAAGTTCACCTTCATAATGGTTGATTTGTGTTTTTTAGAAATCTTGTTGTTTTGGATGTTTTGGTGTTTGTGATAGTTATGGGTTTATTGTGGATGTTATTGGCAATGAATTAAGCACAAAATGATGAATAAACAATAAAAATGACATGGAATTTGGAATCAGCCATGGTGACCTTTATGGCAACATGTGTGTTTTTTGATGAAGTACACCTAGATTTTAATTTTTATATTAGAGGTGGTACATGCACATAAGTTCCAATGATGAAAGTTTTGGTTATAGAAGCACCTTAATGGATGGGGCGATGGTGAGGCAATGGTGAAATGCACAATGTAATGAGGTGCATATATGGTTATTTATGTCATGGATGACATCCCCAACATCATGTCCAAAATCATTGCCAACATTGTTAACATCATCATGGATGAAATTCATGCATGATTATTCACTTTTCATTCACATGGATGACATTCATTCAATGTTCATCCATTTTGTAATTAAGAAGGCTCTTAAAAGAGTTCCTTGAAATATTTGGAAATGTTTGGGTGTTCCCATGCTTAGATGAGCCACACCTACCCATTTAGGTGATTGCTTATCTTCAAATATTCCTAAAATATTTTGATTTGATTTGAGTTAAAAAATCAACTCCGACTTGACAAAATGTTGCAATTTATTATGTAAATATTTGTTTAAAAAACCTCCCCCAAAATATGTCATATTCAAAAAATCTCTCCAAAAACAAAAGTCTTTATTATGTTCAATAAATAATGGTTACAATGTTTAATGAATGTTTTGAATATTTTATCTTCATTAAATTCATTCCAAATCAATATACCAAATGTTTCCACAATATTATATTAAAGAATTATTATGTAATCAAATTAAAGATTTGCAACATTAATAGAAAATTTGACACAAAATAATGAAAATTAAACATTGGTATATGTCATGTGACTTTTATTAGTGTGGATGCACCCATTTGTAAATGTTTTGAGATATTTTGAAATAACTTTGATTAATTCGAGATATTTTGAATCTTTGGAGATATTTAAAGATGTTTTGAATTAACTTTAAATATTTTATTTATTTAGGTCCCCAATAATGTACAAATAAAAATAATTCCTTTCATGTGACCTTTAGTCTATTCAACATTAGTTTCGATACAATCTTACTCCATAGCTTTATTCTTTTATATTTTCATGTACTTTGTCATAATGAAATTATGTTGGATCTACGTCGTACATATTTTGTCGGTTTTCATTTTTGTGTTTTGTGTTTGGACTTAGGATTAGGCCTACCTTGTCATGGTATGTTCATGTCCTTTGGAAATTCACCTTTTTTAATTGAGTAAAAGAACCTTTTTTAGAAATCAAATAGGGTTCATTATATTACTATAACAAGCAATATCATACATCATTATATTGGAAGTTGCAAAGATGGTGCAACAAATTTCAAATCATGTAAGTGATCTTAAAATTGTTGTGTTTTACAAGGGTTCAAGCTTTTAACTAACACTATTATATAACATGGAACTTTTATGTTGTTTTTTATGATTTAAAATTTAGTCACAATGAATAGTGCACAAAAATGTCTTTAGTAAAATTGGAGCAATTATTTATGCCAAGAATTTGATTGAGTTTATTTGATTGAGATGCTTAATTATCTAAAATGACTAAAACTAATATTATCATTTGATCATGACTTCACATGGTGATATAAATTATTATCACAAAATATATAAACACATACACTATGAGAAAAATATGGCCATGGAGACCACACTGCCATGTAACTAGTTAGTTCAAAACAACTAATTAATGTGCAACTATGCTACAATTATTTCATGGAAATAAGAAAAAAATAACAAAATTTTAGGTCAAAAATTCATAGAGGTTTAGTGTAGTTGCATAGTTGTGTAAGATGGAGACCTATACAAACATATGTATGCACTATATATATGAAGGTAGTCCATTGTATTTTGACTTTGTAGGCAAGTTGCACAAGAATTGTAAATGACAACTCTGATATAACTGATATAAATGATATAACTAACATTTGATTGGCAACTATTTTGTAACTAGTGTTCGACTTTTGTTATGGTCATGCCACATGTGTGCATTGCCACCATTCATTAGAATTGGCATTTTTTATTATGTTGCAATTAATTATCAACAAGACTATTTTGCAATTGGTGTACAATTAAATTACAACTTTTTGTACAAATTTGAAATTTGAAATTTGCACTAGATATGTGAAGCCTTGTGACACATGGCTACAAAACTGTTAACAAATCTTAAAACTTACATCTATAATTTTTATGCATTTCACCTTTTGTTTAAAACAATATAAAAGATGAATAAGGAAATACTTGTTTTAAAAAAAAATTGAACCTTGTTAGTTTTTTGTGAAACAACTATGAAACACATTATGTATAATATTTAAATATAATTTATAAACATAATTTTTGAAATGTGAGAATGTATATTAAATTTTTTTAATGAATTCATTATGTATATTCATGAATTTTGATGGTGCAGGTCCTTGGAGGCATCTAAACTCAATAGACTTTTATGTTAAAACAATGAAAATGAATGTAAATTTACATTCACATGTCTGACATTGTATCATGCACATTATTCGTTAATCGCATTATAGTTATAAATGTTGTTTATGTGTTGTTTGTTGATTGCATTATAGTTGTAGATTATATGTATGTTGTTGGTTAATTAATAATAGTCATGGATAGATAGTTGCATCTAGTTACATGTGATTTGCAAATGAATTGCACCATATATATGATAGCATGGGTGAAAGCATAATAAAATAGATCAAAAAATTACCTTGCAACATAAATGGAAAGTGGCCATCAAGTAGGCCTTCATATATTGAATTTAAGAATATTAATTATTTTGATGTTTAATTATATGAAGTTCTTTGATTTTGCTAAAACCATATTTTAAAACCACATGTTTAAAGTAGGTTTGTATATATTCATCAAAACTCAAATAGTTGTCACAACCTCTAAAGTAGATTAAAAATCAAGTGTAAATAGATTAAAGATTGGATTTATTCTCATTACTATAAAACATAACAACACATCTTGGGTTTTGTGATTACATTTTAATCAGGAAAAACCTATGCAACTAGTCATTCATGAGTTGTTAAACCCATGTTGTTTCACCCATTTAGTTGCAAAGGACATTTAATCGCAAAGCCAATCATTTTATTGATTAGGATTTTTTAATTTTGGCTTATTGAAATTCCATGTCATTGATGACCTTGATATGACATGTAAAGTGCATGCCATCTCAATTTAGTTGTTTTACTCGATTATGTTTTACAAAAAACACCTTGATGGATGGATGACATGTGTAAAAATCTATAAATACATTATGAATCATTGCATGACCAAAAGTCAATTTAATTTAGCCCATGTAGTTAGCATAGTGAAAACTCAACCAGGCCTAACTAGCTAGGCTAAGCAACCACTACTATAAATTTTGGGCTTTGCAACTGTCACATGCAACTAAAATTCAATTGCATGCGACACATGCAATTGCAAATTTGTGTAGTTGTATAAGACAAATTGCATGGGACATGTAGTTGCATGCAACAATATGTATGCAACATATATATACGGTGTTAGTATACATGTTCATACATACATACCAATCCAATGTAGTTGCACCTTATGTGCAACTTTCCTTGTAACTACATATAACTAATCAAAATATGACACATGTTTAAAAATTAGACAACTAGCTTGTGGACACGTCTCATTATTTATTTTTTTTGTGTTTTCAAAATAAAAAATTCATTGGATTAATCTTAATCGTTAAAGTTTTTGCCACTAAGATGATGACACGTGGCACAACATGGAACATTCATTGACCATTTGACACGTGTTCAATATTTTAACCCCAATTATATGGTGACACGTGGCAATCAATGTCCACCTATTTTAAAATTTTAAAATATTAATTGATGAAATCTAAATCATTTAATTTATGGCTAATAAAATGTTAACACGTTGTGCTTAGGTAGGTAGATAATAATTAAACCCTATTAAATAAGTAGGTTTATTAAGGTATGTAAGTAGATTGAAAAATAGCTAGGTTTAGGTTATATAAATAGGTTTAAAATAATCCGATTTTATTTTCAAGTTTGACCATTTCATAAAGGTCAAGCTTTTTTCATTCATTCATGTCTAATGACACTTGGTACTTGGTTCCAACATGACTATTGCTCTTAGTTATATACTGAGCCAAATAGAATTGGAAGCCAAAGGATATGGGTTAAAACATTCCATTGCAAACCTCATGGACCAACCTAGTTGCACACTAGATGCAACTACTGTATTAAAGTATAACAGCCAGGGGAGGGCTCTGTTGCTTTTGATGTCCAAACAAAACTTGAAACCCTCTTCTTGGCGCATCTAACACATTAAAAATCGTTGAAAACGGATGAGAAATGAGAAAGTTATGGCCCCCTAAAGTAAAGGGGGTCAAAAAACTCAAATTGTTTTTTATTAAGGCCGGTTCTTAGACACCTAGAAAGTTGATTTTATGTTGTTTTTTTGCTATTAGAGTTCAAATGTGATTTGTAGGAATTCAGATGGCGCTCCTAAATCACTTTAAATCGTTTAAAATGAATAAGAAATAAGAAAGTTATGAGCTTTGAAAGTAGGAGGGGTCCTAAGAAAAAAAACAAAAACAAAACGTTTTATAACTTGGAGAGCTTATTTTTCTTCTTGTTAGTTTTTCATTACTCCTTTTCTTTTGCACTTCAAAGGTGATTATAGGATATTTAGTAATTATGATTACTTAATGAAAATATGATTTTGATATTATTA
>Ga0116231_10008750_pt1 | contig 17563 bp, 14 predicted proteins | sample S1TSphgellanicum_2_FD_89695 | JGI IMG/M metagenome (GOLD analysis project Ga0116231, IMG submission 89695) | Host-associated microbial communities from peat moss isolated from Minnesota, USA - S1T2_Fd - Sphagnum magellanicum MG | ecosystem: Host-associated > Plants > Peat moss > Unclassified...
ATCCCCGCGTTCATGAACTCGCTTCGTGCGTCGGCGAACATCGTCGTGAACGATCCGGCGCTGCAAGACGCGATCCCGCCGGCCGCCCCGGTCGTGAGCCCGGCCCCGGCCGCCGCTCCGGCAGCGAGCTCCGCCGCCGCGCCGGCACCGGCCGCCAGCGCCAAGTAACCCGGTCCATCTCACGCGACGCCCCGCCGGAAGTCCGGTGGGGCGTCGCCATACCCGCGAGGAATCGCTGATCGTCATGCTGCGCATCGTGGGGCTCGGCCCGGGCGATCCCGACCTCCTGACGCTGGGAAGCCGGGAGTCGCTACGCGCCGTCGGCCGCGCTGCGACCGTCCTCGCCCCGCCGGAACTCGCGCTCTTCCTCGAGAGCGACGGCGTGCAACTGGTGCGCGATTGGATCGCCGATCAGGCGCTGTTCTTACGCGGCTCGAGCGAGGTCATCGACGGCTTCGTCGGCCGGATCGACCGTGCGCCGCTCGCCCTCGCCGTCCTCGGCAACCCGCTCTCCGATTTTCCGGGCTTGCCGATGCTGCTGCGCGCGCTCGAGTCCGCGCGCATCCCCGCCGAGATCGTGCCGGGGATGCCGCGAGCGACGCTCTCGGCATCGATCGCGATGCCGCTCGTCCCGCTGCCGACCGGATCGACGCACCACACCTGGGACGATCTGGTCGAGATCATGGCGCGACTGCGGCGTTCGTGTCCATGGGACCGCGAACAGACCCACGCATCGCTGGTGCGCTATCTGATCGAGGAGACGTATGAAGTCGTCGAGGCGATCGAGGGCGGCGACGACCGCGAACTCTGCGACGAGCTCGGCGATCTGCTGTTCCAAGTCGTCTTTCACGCGCAACTCGGCACGGAGCGCGGCAAATTTTCGGTCGCCGACGTGATCGACGGGCTCTCGAACAAGATGATCCGCCGTCATCCGCACGTCTTCGGCGACACGGCGGTTGCGAACGTCGATCAGGTCTGGGCGAATTGGGAAGTCCTCAAGTCGCAAGAAGCGAGCGCCGCCGCGCGCACCTCGAAGCTCGACGGGATCCCGGCCGCGCTCGGCGCGCTGCAACGCGGCCAGAAAATGCAAGACAAAGCCGCGCGGGTCGGCTTCGATTGGAAAGACCCGCGCGACATTACCGATAAACTCCACGAAGAACTCCAAGAGCTCGCGGAAGCGCGGCTGAACGCGGGCGACCGCGCGAACGAGGATCCGCACGTACGCGAAGAACTCGGCGACGTGCTCTTTACCGTCGTCAACCTCGCGCGGCGGCTCGGGATCGACGCCGAAGGCGCGATGCGCGACGCGAACCGCAAATTCGATCAGCGCTTCCGCTACATGGAAGCGGCGGCGATCGCGGCCGGACGCGGTTTGAACGAAATGACGCTCGACGAACTCGAGGATCTGTGGCAACAGGCGAAAACGGCCGCGTAAGCGAGCCGGTGACGATCCGGCTGCGCATGAGCGCGCACGACGCGCACTACGGCGGCAACCTGGTCGACGGCGCGCGCATCCTCGCGCTCTTCGGCGACGTCGCGACCGAACTGCTCATTCGTGCGGACGGCGACGAAGGCTTGTTCGCGGCCTACGATTTGGTTGAGTTCAAGGCACCCGTCTATGCCGGGGATTATATCGAAGCCGAAGGGCGGATCACGCGCTTCGGGACGACGTCGCGCACGATGGAATTCGAGGCGCGCAAAGTGATCGCCGCGCGGCCGGAGCTGGGTCCAAGTGCGGCCGATGTGCTCGATCCGCCCGAGCTCGTCGTCCGCGCGCGCGGCACGTGCGTCACGCCCAAGGCGCTACAGCGAAAAGCTCCGCTCCTGTAGCGGCGGCACATCGGCGAGTTCCGCCCGCGGCAGGACGACCGAGAACCGCTTCCCGCGCGCCAACGGCTCGATGGTGATGCGCTTGCACAACGTCGTGATCATGAACAGGCCGCGGCCGCTCTCGGCGTCGCCGTCGGCGTGCGGCGCGGTGCGCTCGTGCAGGCTGCGGAGCGGAAAGGGAGCTCCGTCGTCCTCGAACGCCAGGACCACGTGACCGTCTTCGATGCGGAACGAGACGCGCGCCGGCCCGGGCGTATGACGAACGACGTTGCTAAGCAACTCGCCGAAGACCATCTCGGCAACGGCCAGATCGGGCTGGTCGGGGCCAAGCGCACGCAATCCGGCGAGCAACTCTCCTTTTGCGCGCCAGGCTGCCATTTGGTTGCGCGCATCGAAATTCCAGGTGGTTCCGCTCGGCGTGTCGACCGCCATCAGCGCCGTGACGCCGAGAACCAGCACGGCTGAATCGTCGCGCGGCGACCGATCCGCAAACACGCGGTTCTGAATCGCTTGCGCCGGATGCTCGGACGGAGCGCGAAATTCGGCGCGGATCGCGTCCTCGAGATCGCGCATGCCTTGGAGATAATCGCGTTCCACCTCGACGATGCCGTCGGTATACAGCACGAGACCGTCGCCGGGCGTCAGCGTCCGCTCGAAACTTGCAAAGCGCATCGCACCGTCGAGCCCGAGCAGCGTTCCGCCGCCGGCCAAGAGCGAGACCTCGCCGTCACGCCCGATCATGATCGGCGGCGCATGCCCCGCAATGGCATACCGCAAGATTCCGGTTTCGCGATCGAAGGTCGCGAAGAAGGCCGTCGCGATGCCGCCGCTCTCTTCGCACACGACGCGGTTGACGCGTTCCATCACGATGCCCGGTTCGTTCGGATCCAGCCGCGCAACCGTGCGGATCGACTGACGTAAATACCCCATCGTCGCCGCGGCGCGCAACCCATGGCCCGTCACGTCGCCGACGCTCAAGCCCACGAGCCGGCTCGAGAGAGAAAAGACGTCGAACCAATCGCCGCCGATTTGCGCGCCCTCGGCCGGCGTCACGTACGCGGAGTCGATTTGCAATCCGTCGATCGGAACGAGATCGGGTAAGAGTGCGTGCTGGAGCATCGCGGCCGAGTCGCGCTCGCGCTGCAGCTCCACGAGCGCTTCTTCATGTTCCCGCGATTGCGTTTGGATCCGATCCGCCATGACGCGATACAGCGCATCCAGTTCGGCGATCTCATCGTTCCCCGCTTCGGGGATCGTGGGCGTCCCGTCGGCGAGGCGGCGCGCATTATCGCCCAAGCGCCGCAACCGGCTCACGATCCGCATCCCGAAGAGTACCGCAACGAGAATCGTGAGCGCGATCCCCGCCAACGCCACGATCACGAGCACGAGCTCGACCCGGCGCAGCGAGGAGCGGCGCGCGGTGAGCCCGCTCAGCATCCGGTGCTGCGCGGCTTGGTTGAAGCTGACGTAGGTTGTCTCGAGCCGCTGACTCACGCGTTGCGCCGCGGCCAGATTCGTGACGTGCTGGATCCCGGCCGAATCGTTCCGGCGCAGCGCCGCCTCGTATTGACGGACGATCGCGGTCGCGGCGTTTACGCTCGCGGCAAAGGCCGCGGCGCGCGCGCTGAGCAGCGCATCGCCCGCAACGGAGCGTTCGATCTCCCGCTCCTGATCCGGAAGGTGCTCGCGGATCGTGTCGGCGGGAACGAGGTCCGCCGGATGGCGCGTCTTCTCGTACGCGCGCAGGCTCGCATTGATCCGCGTGAAGCTCTCGATGATCCGCTCGGACTGGCTCACCCGGTCCACGAGCCGGTCGGTCGTGGCGGCCCCACGTTCGGTCTCTCGCATCGCCAAGCTGCCGAGCGCCAACAGCACAAGCAGCGCCACGAGCGGAACGACCGCCAGCAGCGCCGCCTGCGGACGAATACCGAATCTCACCGGCGCGCGAGTCCAAAAATTGCCGATCACTCCGTGGAAAGTCGAAGGGACACCGGGACGAGAGCGGGGACGGACGTACCGAGGGACCGCTTCGCGCGCCGTTTTTCCATCCTGCCCAGCTTGTGCGCGTTTTTCACGGCCGGGTGTGCGGGGAACCCCCGGCCGGAGGGGCCAAGATTCCCAGCCGTGCGGCTGGACAAGTTCATGAAGGTTTCGCGCCTCGCGAAACGGCGCGCCGAGGCCAAAGACGGCATCGACGCCGGCCGGATCACGCTCGAGGGCCGCGTCCTCAAGCCGGGCTACGAGGTCAAGGTGGGCGACGTGCTGGTCATCCACTATCGCACGCGCTTCGTTACGGTTCGCGTGCTGATGGTCCCCGAGCGCGTGCTGCCGTCGCTCAAGCCGGCCGATCTGTACGAACTCGTCGAAGAACGGCGCGACGATCCGCGCGATTGGCTGAACGGGTGAAGGCCGCCGCGCTCTCGGCCGACGCGAAGGACGCGCTGGCGCGCGAGCTGCCCAAGGATGCCCACTGCCGGCTCGCGCTGCGCGCGGGCCTGGCCTATTTCGGCGCGGTCGCCACGCCGCACGGGTGGACGTTCCGCACCCGCCGCGCCGGGATCGCGCGGCTCTTCCGCACGCTGCTCGACGACCGCAGCGCGGGCGCGATCCGGCGCGCCCCGGAGCCGCGCCTCTACCGTTCCACCACCTACGAGATCGATCTCGATGATACACTGGCCGAACCGCCGCCCAAGCCCAAGGCCAAGTGCGACCGCCGCGTCGAGCTGCGGGCAGCCTTCCTTTGTTGCGGCTCGCTCGCGAGCCCGCAGCACGGCTATCACCTCGAATTCGCCGCCCCCGGCCCGGAGCGTGCCGACCGGATCGCGCAGCTGCTCGCCGCCGAACGGGTCGAACCGAAGACGACGCTGCGCAAAGGCCGCCACGTCGTGTACCTCAAGGGACTCGACGCGATCGTCGCGGTCCTGACCGCCATCGGCGCTTTCGGCGCCGTGCTCCACCTCGAGGACGTCCGGGCGATCAAGGAGACGAAGAATCGTATCCATCGCCTGGTGAACACCGAGGCCGCGAACGTCGTCCGGGCCGCGTCGGCCGCGGCCGCCCAGCGCGAGGCGTTTGCCTACCTGGCGGATGCCTATGGCCTGCGCAATCTCTCCCCGGCGCTACGCGAAGCCGCCCAGCTGCGTCTGGCCCACCCGGACGAGACGCTGGCGGAGCTCGGGAAGCGCTGCCACCCGCCGGTCGGAAAAGCGACCCTCAACGGGCGGATCATGGCGCTGATGCGCTTGGTCCGCCGCCTGCGCGCGGGCGTCGCCGTCTGAAGGACGGCGCGGCGCTCGCAACCGAACCCAGCCCGGCTATGCGTATTGGAATCAACGGCTTCGGCCGCATCGGCCGCAACTTCACCAAGGCCCTCATGGAGCGCCACCCGGAGGTCGAGATCGTCGCGATCAACGATCTTACGAGCGCGGCCGAGTGCGCACATCTCTTCAAGTACGATTCCAATTACGGCACGTTCCCCGGCAACGTGAAGACCGAGGGCGATACGATCGCGATCGACGGCCGCTCGCTGAAAATTCTCGCCGAACGCGATCCGGGCAAGATCCCGTGGCGCGATCTCGGCGTGGACGTGGTCGTCGAGTCGACCGGCATCTTCACGGACGCCGCGAAAGCGCGTGCCCATATCGACGGCGGCGGAGCGAAGAAAGTTCTTATCTCGGCGCCGGCCAAAGGTGAAGACATCACGCTCGTGCTCGGCGTGAACGATCGCGATTACGATCCCGGCAAGCACCACATCATCTCGAACGCCTCGTGCACGACCAATTGCCTTGCAACGGCAGTCAAGCCGATCGTCGATACGTTCGGCTGGCAGCGCGGCTTCATGTCGACGATCCACTCGTACACGAACGATCAGAACATCCTCGACGCGCCGCACAAAGATCTGCGCCGCGCGCGCAACGCCGCGACCAACATCGTGCCGACCTCGACGGGCGCGGCGAAAGCGCTCTACCTCGTGATCCCGGAGATCAAAGGCACCTTCGACGGCTTCGCGCTGCGCGTCCCGACGCCGACGGTCTCGATGATCTATCTCGTCGCGCAAACGAAGAAAGCGGCGACGCGCGAAGAGATCAACGCCGCGCTCAAGGGTGCCTCCGAGAACGGTCTGCGCGACATCGTCGAATACACCGAGGAAGAACTCGTCTCGGTCGACTTCAAGCGCAATCCGCATTCGTCGATCATCGACGGCAAACTCACCAACGCCAACGGCGATCTGATTCAGATCGCGGCATGGTACGACAACGAGTGGGGCTACTCGTGCCGCCTCGCCGACGTCGCGCAGATGATCCTCACGAAACTGCCGTCGGCCGTTTAATTTGCGCTTCCGGACCCTCTCCGATCTGCCCGACGTGCGCGGCAAGCGCGTCGTCGTGCGCGAAGATCTCAACGTCCCGATGAAGGACGGCGCGGTGGGCGACGAAACCCGCCTGCGCGCCGCCCTTGAAACGCTCGGCAAACTCGGCCGCCTCGGTGCGAAGACGATCATCCTCTCGCACCTCGGCCGTCCCGACGGCAAAGCCGATCCGCGGTATTCGCTGCGGCCCGTCGGCGCGCGGCTCGCGGAGCTGCTCGGCACCGAGGTCCGGTTCGTGGATGATTGCATCGGTGAAGCGTGCGTCGATGCCTCGCACGCGATCCCCGACGGCGGCTACGTGCTCTTCGAGAACGTGCGCTTCCATCCGGAGGAAGAAGCGAACGATCCGCTCTTCGCGCGCGAGCTCGCAGCGAGCGGCGACTTCTACGTGAACGACGCGTTCGGCACCGCGCACCGCGCACACGCCTCGACCGCCGGGATCGCGGCCGATCTTCCCTCGTATGCGGGTCTCTTGATGGAAGCGGAGCTCGCGGCGTTGGCGAAACTCACCGATCATCCCGCGGTGCCGTACGTGTGCGCGATCGGCGGATCGAAGGTGGCCGACAAAGTCGGCGTCTTCGAGAATTTGCTCGGGAAAGTGAACGCGTTCGTGATCGGCGGCGGGATGGCGAACACGTTCCTCGCCGCGCGCGGGATCAACGTCGGCCGATCGCTGCGCGATCCGGATCTTTCCAGCGCGAAAACGATCTTGCACGATGCCGAAACGCGCGGCATCCCGTTGCATCTGCCGGTGGATTGCGTCGTGGCCGATGCCTTCGACGCCGACGCGAGCGCGACGACCGTGACGCTCGACGCGATCGGCGATCGCATGATCCTCGACATCGGACCGAAGACGGCCGAGAACTACGCCGAGGTGGTGCGCCGGGCCAAAACGATCGTTTTCAACGGGCCGATGGGCGTTTACGAAAAACCGGCGTATCAGAACGGCACGCGCATCGTCGGCCGGGCGATCGCCGAGGCGACGCAGCGTGGCGGTGCGGTCAGCGTCGTCGGCGGCGGCGATGCGGCGGCCGCAGCACACGCGCTGGGCTTCGCGAGCGCGATGACGCATGTCTCGACCGGCGGCGGCGCGACGCTGGAATTCCTCGAGGGGATCACGCTGCCCGGCGTCGCCGCACTCGAGCGCGCGTGAAGACGCTCATCGTCGGCAATTGGAAGATGAACAAGACGGTCGCTACGGCGACCGCCTTCGTTCACGAGCTGCTGGCGCTGCAGCCGGATCTGAGCGCCGCCGATGCGGTCGTCGCCCCGCCGTTCACCGCACTGCCGGCCGTCGCGCACGCGTTCGACGGATCCGCGATCGGGATCGGCGCGCAAACGATGCATTGGGCCGCATCCGGCGCCTACACGGGCGAAATCTCTGCCGCGATGCTCGTGGAACTCGGGGTCCGCTGGGTGATTCTCGGCCATTCCGAACGGCGCGAAGCGGCCGCCGAGACCGACGAGAGCGTGAACCGCAAGGTCGTTGCGGCGCTGGCCGCGGGCCTCATCCCGATCGTCGCCGTCGGTGAGACCGGCGAAGAACACGCTGCGGGGCTCGCAAGCGAACGGGTGTGCGCGCAAACGCGCGGTGCATTCGCCGGCGTCCCGGCGGCCGACGTCGCGAGCTGCGTCGTCGCCTACGAACCGATTTGGGCGATCGGCACCGGAAAGATCGATCATCCCGTGGATGCCAACGCAACGATGGGCGCGATCCGCGGCGCGGTCGACGGTCTCGAGCGGGCCCGCATTCTGTACGGCGGCAGCGTGAAGCCCGACAACATCGGCGCGCTCGTCGCGCAACCGAACATCGACGGCGCGCTGGTCGGCGGGGCGAGCCTCGATCCCGCCTCGTTCGCCGCCATCCTGCGCAATGCGCGCAAAGGAGCAACCGCGTGAGCCGCCGTCGCCCGTTCGTCCTCGCGATCCTCGACGGCTGGGGCGTCCGCGACGATGCACACGGCAACGCAATCGCCGCCGCCGATCTGCCGAACTGGAACCGGCTCTTGGCGGGCCATCCGTGGACGACGCTCGATGCCAGCGGTGAGGCGGTCGGCTTGCCCCACGGGATCATGGGCAATAGCGAAGTCGGGCACATCAACATCGGCAGCGGCCGCACCGTGCCGCAAGGCATCGTCGTGATCGACGCCGAGATCGCCGACGGCGCGCTGCCGCGCAATCCGGTCCTCATGCAGTGCATCGAACACGTGCGCACGACCGGCGGAACGCTGCGCTTCCTGGGCCTGGTCTCCGACGGCAAAGTGCATAGTTCGCTCGACCATCTCGAGGCGCTCGTCGATGCGGCCGTCGCGGCGAACGTGCCGTTCGCGATCGACGCGTTTCTCGATGGTCGCGACGTTGCGCCGTCGTCGGCGACGACGTATCTCGACCGGCTCGAAGCGCATCTCGCGGCGACCGGCCGGAGCGGCGCGATCCGCTCGATCGCCGGCCGCTTCTTCGCGATGGACCGCGACAAGCGCTGGGACCGGGTCGAAAAAGCGTACGCGGTGCTCGCGCGCGGCGAATCCCCGTTTCGCGCCGCGACGGCACGTGACGCGCTCGCGCTCGCGTACGAACGCGGCGAGACCGATGAGTTCGTGCAGCCGACGCTCGTCGGCGATCCCAAGCCGATCGCCGACGGCGACGCCTGCATCTTCTTCAACTTCCGTCCCGACCGCGCGCGCGAGCTCACGCTCGCGTTCACGAAGCCCGGCTTCCACGAATTCCGCGTGCACGCGTACGCGCATCTCGTCTTCGCAACGATGACACGCTACGAAGAAGATTTCCCGAATCCGGTGCTGTTCGGACCGCGCCCGCAGAGCGAGACCTTCGGCGAAGTCGTTGCCGCCGCGGGTCTCACGCAACTGCGCTTGGCGGAGACCGAGAAATACGCGCACGTCACGTACTTTTTCAACGGCGGCCGCGAAGACGTGTTCGCCGGGGAAGACCGCACGCTGATCCCCTCGAACCGCAGCGTCGCGACATACGACCTCGCGCCCGAGATGTCGGCCGCCGAGATCACGAACGTCGCGGTCGAGGACATCACGCACCGCCATCACGACGTGATCGTGATGAATTATGCGAACGCCGACATGGTCGGTCATACCGGCAAATGGGATCCGACGATCTCGAGCGTCGAGACGCTCGACGTGTGCCTGGGCCGCCTCGAACAGGCGGTGCGCGCGGCCGGCGGGATCCTCGCGATCACGGCCGACCATGGCAACGCGGAAGAGAAAATCGATGCCGCGGGCAATCCGCTCACCGCGCATACGACCAATCCCGTGCCGTTTGTCTTGGTGAGCGACGCGCCGGTGGGGACTTTCACCGGAAGCGGCAAACTCGGAGATGTCGCGCCGACCCTGCTCCCGCTGCTGGGTCTGCCCGTTCCCGCCGCTATGACCGGCTCGAATCTCCTTGCGCCGCCCGCTCCGGAGACATGAAGAAAAAGCACCTCCACGAAGCCGCCGAGTTCATCCAAGATCGCGCGGGCGGCCCGATCGACTGCGCGATCATCCTCGGTTCGGGCTTTGGCGGCGTGCTGCGGGACCGGATCGAGGGCGAGGCGGTTTCGTATAAGAAACTGGCCGGCTTTCCGACGCCGACGGTCGCCGGACACACGGGCGAGGCCTATATCGGCGAGCTGCACGGCCGCCGCGTGGTCGCGTTCTCGGGCCGCTTTCATCTCTACGAAGGGCGCACGCCGCGCGAAGTGGTCTCGCCGGTGCTCGTCGCCGCGACCGCGGGCGCGAAGACGTTCGTTCTCACCAACGCCGCGGGCGGCCTCAACCTCGATTACCGGCCCGGCGATCTGATGCTGCTCTCGGATCAAATCAACCTCACCGGAACGAGCCCGCTCATCGGACCGGCGCTGCCGCTCGACGTGCCCTCGCGGTTCACCGACATGTCCGATGCCTACGACGTTAGGCTGCGCGAACTGGCGCGGCACATGGCGGGTGAATACCAAATCGTGATGCACGACGGCATCTACGTCGGTCTCGCCGGGCCCGCATACGAAACGCCGGCGGAGGCGAAATGGCTGCGCTCGATCGGCGCCGATGCGGTCGGCATGTCGACCGTGCTCGAAGCGATCGCGGCGCGCGCGATCGGCGCGAGCGTGATCGGCTTCAGTTTGATCACGAACGTCCACGACGGCAGCAAAACGTCACACGAGGAAGTGCTCACCGCCGGCGCGCGCGGTGCGGAGTCGATCGGCCGGCTCATCGAAGGCATCGTCGCCAACGTCGAAGCGCCGGCTGCGGCACCCGCGTGACCGGAGCGACCGCGTGAGCCGCGACGTCTCGGCGTGGTTGAGCGACCTCGGGCTCGCACACTATGCGGAGGCGTTTGCCGCCGCCGACATCGACCTCGACATCCTGGGCGACCTCACGGAGACCGATCTCGCGCAGCTGGGCGTATCGCTCGGCGATCGCAAACGGATGCTGCGCGCGCTCGCCGCGCCGCCGGTCGCCGCGGCCGAGCCGCCGGAACGCACGGAGGGCGAACGCCGCCAGTTGACCGTCGTATTCTGCGATCTGGTCGGTTCGACCGATCTCGCGGGCCGGCTCGACCCCGAGGACCTGCGCGCCGTCATCACCGCGTATCACGCGCGCTGCGCCGAGATCGTCGCGCAGCACGACGGCACGGTCTCGCAATTCCTCGGCGACGGCGTGATGGTGGAATTCGGCTACCCGCGCGCGCACGAAGACGACGCGGAGCGCGCGGCGCGCTGCGCGCTCGCCTTGATCGCCGGGATTCGCGACCTCGCCTTGCCGCACGGCGTCCGGCTGGTGACGCGCATCGGCATCGCAACCGGAACCGAAGTGATCGGCGGAACGCCGGGCGCGACGCGCGACCGCGCGTCGGTGGTCGGCAGTACGCCCAGCCTTGCGGCGCGGTTGCAAAACCTCGCCGAGCCGGAGACGGCCGTGCTCGCGGCGGCGACGCGGCGGCTGTTGGGCGGAACGTTCGCCCTCACCCCGCTCGGCGCGCACGCGGTGAAAGGGTTCGCCGATCCGATCGAGATCTGGCGCGTCGACGGCGAGGCACGCAGCGCGAGCCGATTCGCGGCGCGGCGTTCGCTCTCGTCGGGCACGTTCGTCGGACGCACCCAAGAACTCGCGCTCTTGCAAGACCGCTGGGAGCTGAGTACCCAGGGCGAGGGACAAGTGGTACTGCTCAGTGCCGATCCCGGGATCGGCAAATCGCGCATCGTCGAAGAATTCCTCGGGCGTTTTCCGGCGCCGCGCCCTACCCGCATTCGCCTGCAGTGCTCGCCGCATCACCGCTCGAGTGCCCTGTACCCGGTGATCGCGCAACTCGAAGGTGCCGCACGATTCAAACCGGGCGATACGCTCGCCGAACGGCACCGGAAACTGGCCGCGCTGGTCGCACAATCGCCGCAACCCGACGCCTCCGTCGCCGATGCGTTCGCCTTGCTCTTGGCGCTCCCGGGCAGCGATGAGGTGCCGCGGTTTCGCGATCTCACGAGCGAGCGGCGCAAAGCCGAGATCTTCCGCGTATTCATCGAACAGCTCACGGCCTACGCGCGTCGCGCGCCGGTCGTGTTCGTCATCGAAGACCTGCACTGGATCGATCCGACGTCGCTCGAGCTCATTTCGATGGTGGTCGAGGCCGCGCGTCACGAGCGAATCCTCATGATCGGGACGGCACGGCCAGAATTCGTCTGCCCCTGGTCGCACCAGGGCCACCTCACGACCTTCGCCCTCAATCGCTTGAGCCGCGGAGCCGTTTTGAATCTCGTGACCGATTTATGCGCGGCGAAAGCCTTGCCGCCCGAGCTCATCGCGCAGATCGTCGAGCGTACCGATGGCGTTCCGCTCTTCGTCGAAGAGCTGACCGCATCGATCCTCGCCGACGACCGCGCCGCGATCCCCGAAACGCTGCGCGATGCCCTCGCCGCCCGGCTCGACGCGCTGGCGTTCGGACGCGAGATCGCGCAAGTCGGCGCGGTGATCGGTCGCGATTTTTCCGAAGCGCTGGTGCTGGCAACCAGCGAGCAGCCCGCAGCCGCGGCGTTGCGTGCGCTCGACGAACTCGTCGCGAGCGGCCTCGTGCAACGGAGCAGCGCGCCGCACGGCGCACGCTACGCATTCAAACACGCGCTGGTGCGCGACGTCGCCTACGACAGCCTCTTACGGACGCGCCGCCAAGAGCTGCATCTGCGCGCCGGACGCGCGATCGAACGCGAGACACCGGAACTGGTCGAGAGCGAGCCGGAGATCGTCGCCCATCATCTCGAAGAGGGCGGCGCGCCGGACGATGCCGTCCGCTACCGCGAGGACGCGGCGAAGCTTGCGATCTCGCGTTCCGCGTACCGTGAGGCGGCCGAGCATCTGCGCCGCGCGCTCGCGCTCGTTCCGCACCTCGCCGGCGACGGCGGGCAGCGGGAACTTTCGCTCGCCAATCGCCTTGGTACCGTGATGCTCGTCCTCGAAGGCGGGCTCTCGAAGGGAGCCCGCGCGTCGTTCGAGCGCGCTTGGGCGATCGCGCGCACGCACGACGAAGGACCCGAGGCGTTCAATACGCTGTGGGGCCTCTTCTTCGGTGACTGCATCGGCGGTGACACCGCCGGGGCGACGGCCAAGGCCGTCGACCTCATCGCGATGGCCGAACGCCTCGAGCGCATGGACCTGATGCTCGAAGCGCACCACGCGACCTGGTCGGCTGCGGTGCTGCGCGGCGACCTGCAACACGCGATCGATCATGTCGAGCGCGGTCTCGCACTCTACGACCCGCTCGTTCACCACGCTCACGTAACGAAATTCGGCGGCGGCCACGACTCGGGCGTCTGCGGGTACAGTCAAGGCGCCGTTGCGCTTGCGATGGGCGGACGGATCGACGAGGCCCGCGCCTATGCGCATCGCGGGCTCGCGCTCATCGACCGGCTGGGCCATCCCCACACCGCCGCGCTCGGCGGTTATCTGATCGGGTCGGCGCTCGAACTCATCGAAGATTATGCGGACGCGCTGCGCGCAAGCGAAGCGTCAGCCGCGATCGCGCGCGAGAAACACTTTGAACTTCCGCTCGCCGCAGCGACGCTGGGCGCCGGATCGGCGTGGATCGGACTCGGCGACCGGGAACGCGGCATCGCGCTCATCGCCGGCGTCTTGGACACGCCCGGCAGTCCCGACCCCGTGCGCTGGCGGCCGTATTACCTGGCACGCATGGCGCTCGCGCAGATCGATGACGGACAGCTCGAAGGAGCGCACCGCTCCCTCGAGCGCGCGGAGGAAGCGGCCCGCGGTCCGCGCGGCGCCGTTTGCGAGGGCGAGATCTTTCGCATCGCGGCGCGGCTCTACCGGGCCCAGCATCAGCCGGTGGAACGCGTCGTCGAACGCTTGCAGGCCGCGCGCCGGTGGGCGCGCGACAACGGAGCGCTCCTCTTCGAACTACGCGCCACCGCCGATCTGGCGGCCTTGATCGACGCCGGCGAAACGGCCGCGCTCGCGCGCGCCGACCTGCCGTCGCTGCTCGCCCGGTTCACCTGCGATCCGGACGAACCGGCGCTTCGCAACGCAACCGCAATCGCCGTCTGACCGCGGCGTCTCACCAGATCGAGCAGCGTTCCGCGGGCGGCCGGACCATCGCCGCGTTCTTCGGACAAGCGAAGGCTGCGGCGAATGCCGGCATGTTGCGCAGCGTCCCAAGGACACGGTTGCGGGGATCCGAGTGCGGATCGATCAACACGAGTTGCTTCTTCGCTTCGTCGCGGGCGTTGGCGGCCCAAATGCGCGCGAACGCGAGGAAGAATCGCTGCTCGGGGGTGTAGCCGTCGATGCGCTTGTGCGCGCGGTACTCGGCCGTTTTTTGGAACGCACGATAGGCGATCGTCAGACCGCCGAGATCGGCGATCGCTTCGCCCTGGACGAGCTTCCCGTTTTGGTGCACGCCGGGCAGGACATCGAGCGCATCATATTGCTTGACGATGCACGCGGCGCGCGCGTTGAAGTTGGCCGCGTCGGCATCCGTCCACCAGTTGCGGACCGCGCCCGTTGCATCGAAGAGCCGTCCCTGATCGTCGAAACCGTGCGTCATCTCGTGACCGATGACGGCCCCAATCGCGCCGTAGTTCACCGCATCGTCGGCGTCGGCAGAGAAGAACGGTGGTTGTAAGATCCCCGCAGGGAAGACGACTTCGTTGTTCAGCGGGGTGTAGTACGCGTTGACCTCCGGCGGCGTCATCGCCCATTCGGTTCGATCAGCCGGCTTCCCGATTTTGGCCAGCGCTCGCGCGTGCGCCCACTCGGCGATCCGTTCATCGTTGCCGATCAGCGAATCGTCGCTCAGCGCGAGCGCCGAATAATCGCGCCAGCGATCGGGATAGCCGATTTTCTTCCCGAGCGCGTCGAGCTTTTGAATTGCCTTCGCTTTCGTTTGCGCCGACATCCAGTCGAGTCCGGAAATGTCATCGCGGAGCTCGCTTTGCAGGCTGTCGACCAGGGCGAGGGCGCGCGCTTTGGCCGCGGGTGAGAATGTCCGTTGCACGTAGAGTTTCCCGACCGCCTCGCCGAGCGCCGCATCGACCGATTCGACGCAGGTGCGCCAACGCGGCGGGCGCACCGCTTGACCCGAGAGCGTCTTGGTGAAGAATGCGAAGTCGGGATCGGAGAACGTTTTCGGAAGATCGCCGGCATAGGCGTGGATGAGGGCGAGCCGGAGTTCGCTCTTCCACACGGCGATGGGTTCGCTCACCAAGAGCCCGTCCGCAGCAACCGTTGCTGCGGGCAGGATCACGTTCACGGACGCCGCGCCGGTGAGGTTTGCCTCGGCGACGAGCGCGCTCCACGGCACATGCGGCGCGAGCTTCGCAAGGTCCGCAACGGGCATCGGATGCCAGGTCGTCGCCGGATTGCGCAATTCGGCAGTCGCGGGAACGCTGCGGGCAATCGCCGTCTCGTGCGCGAGCACCGCTGACGCGTCCGCCGAAGCGCGCGCCGCGGATTCCCCGAGATTCACGAACTCCTGCGTTGCGTAGGCCACGTACGCTGCCCGGATCGCCTTCGCGGCGGCATCATCGTTCAGGTAGTCGTCGCGATCGGGCAAGAGATACCCGGCGGGCGAAACGGCAGCGATGATGTGCGAGGAATCGGCCCGATCGGGGAACGGCGAGACGGCGAAGAGCGGGCCGTCGTCGGCGCCGATCCGCGCGAGCCGGACCATTTCTTTCAGCAGGTCGGCCGGCGTGGCGATCGCGTCGATCTGCGCGAGCGTCTCGGCGAGCGGCCCGAGGCCCGCTCGCTCGATCGCGTCTTCATTGGTGCAGGTGCGATAGTAGGCTCCGACCTTCGCCGTTTCGCTCGCAGGATCGGCGGCGGTCTCCTTCGCAGCGGCCTCGATGATTTGACGCAGCACCGCCTGGTTCTGCTGCGCCAGAACGCTGAACGAGCCCCAGCGCGACTGATCCGCCGGGACCGGGTTTTTCGCGCTCCAGCCGCCGGTTGCGAACTGATAGAAGTCGTCGCAGGCCTTGCACTGCGGGTCGAGTGCCGTCAAATCAAGGTCCGCGCCCACCGCTCCGATCGCCGCCGGGCGACCGGTAGCGACAAAGGCGAGCAGCGCGAGTACCGCCAGGACGCGGACGGCGGGGCGGAGCGGGTGCATCGGGGACCTCCGGAGGGCAACGAGTGACTTCCGTTATTCTCATTATCAATAATGAGATTGTCAAGTCCCGCAACGCCTGGTAGGATGAGCGCGATGACCGATCAGCCTCGGGGCAGCGCCGACGTGCTCCTCCACCCGCAGCGCTTCGAGATCGCCCGGGAATTCGAACAGGCGCGTACGCTCACGGTCCGCGAACTCGCCGCGCGGCTGCCGGACATCCCGCTCTCGAGCCTCTATCGGAACGTGGCGCGTATGCTCGATGCGGGGATGCTCCATGCCTCCGCAGAGCGCCGGCCCGGCTTCCCGCGCGACATCGTCTACGCGTTTCGCGATCGGCCACTCTCGCACGCCGACATCGAAGGCGATCCGGATGGCGTCCGCACGATGGTCCGCCGCGTCGGAACCATCGCGCACGACGATTTGGCTTCGTATCTCGACCGGCGGCCGGATCTGACGAGCGGCGCACCGACCGTACTGCACACCTACCGTCGCATGACGCCGGAGGACATCGAGCGCGTTCGCGCGTTTGCACGCTGGATCGGCTCGCTCCCTGAAGATGACGGATCGCCAGGTTCATGGCATGCAATCACGATCGCGCGCTTTCCTCGAAACGTCGCCGCGAACGATCGCTGAGCAGCGTCGCGCGCCCTTCGCCTCCACTCGAAGGGGCGCAGACGTGGCGGTCAGTGGTCGTGGGTTTGGCGGGCCGACGCGTGCCACACGTCATCGAGTTCGCGTTTCACCGTCTCGGCGGCTTCGCCGCGAACCGACTCGCCGTCATCGCGCAGTTCTTGCAAGACGACCGTCGGGATTCCGTCGCTGATTTGGATGATGAGGGGAGCGATGTCACTGAGATGCCGTTTTGCGAGCGACGCCGTCGTCGTGTCGCCGAGACCGACGGCCGTCGTATAGAGCATCGTATAGCTGATCGATGCGAGGCTGAGCGCCGTGTGATCGTCGCGCAAATACTTCGAGACTTTGGTTTTGCGCGCGCCGCCGACCGCGCTCGCGCCGGCACCAATCAAGCCGGCCCAGGCGGCTTTGAGCGGATGGTTGGCGTTGCCGCCGAGATCTTTGAGACGCGTTTCGAGCGCCGCGATGTGCGACTGGCTGATCGAGGCGATCCGGCTGATGAGCGTGCTGGCCGTGGCGTCGTTTGCGGTTTCAGAATCGTGCTGCTGATGCTGAACGGGATGCGCGATATGGCGCTCCAGCGCGAGCATATCGCTGACGTACGTTGCGAGCGTGTGCTTTTCGTCGCCCGTCGGCTCGGTCGAGTCGTAGCGCAGCGAAGTGTCGGCGTTGCTGGTGGTGGTCACCTGCGAATGTCCTCCAGGAGAGAAGTGGAGTCCACTCATTGCCCGCGCGGCACACGATCTACGCGCGGCGATAGGCTGCACGCGGCTTAGGCAAGCCGCGTGCAGATTTGCACGAAACCGTACGTTACCGACGGACTATTGCGGCGGTAACGTTGGATGGAAATTTGGGTACGGCGGTTTCGGAAAGGTCGGCACCGGATGCTCGCGCAGCAGCCGCAGTGCTTCGCGCACGCCGGCTTCGAGCTGCGGGTCGTGGCCTTCGCGAATGAGCTTCGGATCTTGCCAGACGGTGATGTCCGGCGCGATGCCTTGGTTCTCGACTTCGTAACGTCCGCTGAGACCTGCGATCGCGATGTGCGGCGCTTCGACGTAGCCGCCATCTTTGAGCGACGGGGTCCCCCCGATGCCGACGAGGCCGCCCCAG